>ENA-ORXD01000643-ORXD01000643.1-sediment-metagenome-genome-assembly--contig:-NODE-643-length-40854-cov-4.532751_pt1 | contig 40854 bp, 47 predicted proteins | sample MGYA00237862_ERZ511471 | MGnify/ENA metagenome assembly ERZ511471 | reverse complement strand
CTGATACTGCTGTCGGTGACAATGCTATTGTCCTTTTACCTTTGGTTGACTTTGTTGGTGATAAAACATATGAGCCGTCTTTGAGGTGGTGAAGGGATTGTTGAACGGAAATTCAGGTGAAATGCAAAATATTTTACAAGATTCAGTGAATGCAACCCTTTTTATTTTTTTGGGTTATGGATTAGAGACCCATAAGCATAGGGTCTATATACTTACGCTGATATGAGATGGACGAAACCTATATAATGAAACCATTATTGAGCTATGAATAATCCAGCTGAAGATTTAAGAATCGAGAAGAACCTAGTAGAAGAAGCCAAGAGCAGCCCTCGGGCCTTTGGAGAATTGTATGACCGCAATTATTCAAAAATATTTGGATATACCCTGAAGCGAACTGCCAATATCGATCTTGCTCAAGATATTACCTCGGAAGTATTTCTAAAAGCCTTGGAAAATATGGGGAAATTCAATTGGAGCGGTGTACCTTTTTCTGCATGGCTTTATAGGATTGCATCTAACGAGATTGCTAATCATTTCAAACAACAATCTCGAACTCAATCCCTGGTAGAAGAGGTTTGTTTGGTTTACAGCCAATATTCCCCATCACCCGAAATTGAGGTAGCCCAAGCCGGGCAGGAACTTCAACAACATAAGGAATTTCTTGCTTTGCATGAACTGATTTCTAAACTGCCGGACAAGTACCAGGAAGTCATCACCCTTAGGTTTTTCGAGAAAAAAAGCATAAATGAAATTGGAAAAATACTGGGCAAGAAAGAGGGTACAGTTAAATCTCTTCTACACCGTGGCTTGGAAAAACTGCGCACCCTGACAGAGCAAAATGCAACCTTTTCAAATGCTAATTGTTTACCAGATAGAGGGTAGTCATGAATAAACAAGAATTGGAAGACAAATTGAACAGCGTCGAAATTCCTGCCATCGAGATAGAGAGCCATCGAAGCCGGCTGAAGATGGAACTGCTCAATAGTGACTGCTTCAAAGAAAACAGGAGGCAAACAATAATGAATTCTGTAATAGTCCGTAGCCGAGGTTATTTCGAAACAATACTAGATGGGTTGACTACCAGCCGCCCCGTCTGGAAGGTGGCAATAGTTACTGGTCTTGCCATCATCATGACAGCTGGCATGGTATTTGGCATCGGTTCGCTTGCTGGTACTCAGCAAGCAGGTTATTACCCCAACGGTTATACAACTTATGGTGGGACTAAGTTGAGTGAAGCCGAAGAAGCCTTAGCGCTCGATATTCTGCAGGCAGATTCCCGGGTACAAGATATTCTGGCTTCCGGGGCGACTGTTGATGTCATACTCCCGCTTTATGTTGTTGGCGGAAGGGTTAATCCTGAGACCGGTGAGACAGAAGAATTTGAAGAGACTTGGGCCCAGGCATGGTTATCGGGCCGGGATGGTTCAACTTGGGGTATACAGGTGGACCTTGTCATGGGCAAAGTGGTTGACATTACTTCCGAATAATAATGGTGATAAACACCCCGCTATTTTGTGACAGTTTAAAGAAAAGGCAAGTACAATCGATCGATTGTACTTGCCTTTTTTATTATTGTCCTTTCTTTCTGACGGCGGAATGGAATGAACAGGGAAGCCCGCTAATTGAGCTTATTCCTTGCCTGGCCCTTTGATTTACTCAGAACAAAGCCGCTATTTCGGCATACACGTTAGAAAAGAACTTTTGTTACCATTTCAAACTAAAAATAAGTCGAAAGGTTCTGTCTTTCGTACCGCATGCTACTTATTCCCGCTTGAATCTCCCCAATTCATTTTTCTGAACTTGTTGCTTCAGTAGAGAACCTCGATAAAATCTTGAGCATAACTACGCTGTTTTGATTAACCATGCTTGTTATAATTGTGTGATATAATTCGCATATAAGGGCTGGGGGTGAAAATATGAAAAACATCAAGCTGCCTGTTGTAATTACTCGGGATGAAGATGGCTATTACCTGGCTGAGGTGCCAGTGCTAAATAACTGTTTTACCCAGGGAAAAACCAGGGAAGAAGCACTGGAAAACATAAAAGAAGTCATCAGTCTTTGCCTGGAAAGCATGGCCGAAGAAGGTGAACCTATGCCGCGCGAGTACACTCTAGAACAGGTAGAGGTAGCTGTATAGTGCCAAAACTCCCAATGGTTTCCGGTGATCAATGCATAGCGGCACTGCAAAAGCTAGGTTATAGTGTTAAAAGGATTAAAGGAAGCCATGCCTGGCTCGTATGTCCGGGGAAGGTTTCATTAGCAGTGCCAAAGCATAAGGAGCTCGGTAAAGGCATCTTGAGGAAAATCATCCATACTGCCGAAATCAGTGTTGAAGAATTTATTGAAACATTAAAATAATTTTAAGTAAATTCTATACCGTAATTACCACATGCAATTAATTTATCGCAACGTCTGTCTCTGATTGGGAATAGACCTGTTTTAAATACAAGCTGAACACGAGTCGAAAGGTTCTGTCTTTCGTACCGCATGATCTACCATCCCCCTCTAAAAACCCTCTATTTCAAAGCTAAAATGCTTCAGAAAAATCAACGGTATACATCTTTGCGATGGCTAATTTTTACCACCCAGATGGTAAGTTCATTATCCTCGATAGAATATAAAATGCGATATCGACCTTGCCGAATACGGTATCGTTCCTGTCCGGCCAGCTTATCGCTTCCTGGCGGCCGAGGGTTTGCTGTCAGCAAGTCAATCTTTTGTAGAATCTTCTTTATTTCTTCTTGGGGTATTTTCCTTAAGTCTTTTTCAACAGATACCTTGAAAAAGATTCTATATCCGGCCATCTTTCTTTAGCCTTTTGATCATTTCGTCATAGCTGATAACCGGCTCTTTTATTCTCTCATCATATGCAGCGATATCTTCTGCATCTTCTGCCAGGGATTCTCTTACTGCGTCATTTACAAGGTAAGATACAGAACGAGAAATTGTAGCCGCTTTCAATCGAAGTGCCGTGTACAAGTCAGAATCGAGGTAGATCGTAGTCCGTTTATTTCGAGAGAGCATTTCCGGAATCCCCCTGTTTTATTTGTATTGACATTATAACGCTATAACGTTAAAGCATCAACTCTTCGCACGGGGTTATTAAACCAGACCAGGCGGGTTCTGCAGCTTATATCGTAAATTTAAAATAAGCCACGGTTTTTGGTATAATGTTGACTTCAATACGCACTCCGGGTCATTAAGTGCGACAATTTAAAAACCCTGCAGTAACCTTTATTCAACAAAATACTAACGAGGTGCCGGTATGTCAAGGTTCTCCAAAGTTTACCCTTTACTGTTTATAGCAGTTATTGCGGCGCTGGTTGCCGGTGCAACTTCCTGCAAGGCTTCTGTCGAGGAAAATCCACTACCAACAACTTCTTCACCTTCTACAATCCCTCCAGTTGCTACGACTACTGCACTGCCAGCCACCACAAAACCTCTTCCAGCAACGACCGAGCCGGCACCAACTACCACTCAAGCGCAGCCAACCACCACTCAACCCGCGGCAACACCAACCCCGGTTACGACTACCACTAAGCCACCAACGACCCATGCCGAAGTCGAACCAACCACTACTCTCCCACCGACTACAACATACGACCCGTACGGTCATTACCGCGGTTATCTGCTGGAAGGTTATCCGGAAGATATCTGGCCGCTATATGAAAGCGTTGGTATAGAAAGCTGTACCCTGGATGTTCAGTATCCGGCATACAATAATTTCCATAATAGTTATGCGATCAACTTCTATGTGATCTACAAATCCGAAACTGAAAAGGATGATATTGTTGAGTATTACCTTTCCCTTCTGCCGGTACCGGAGGAGAGCGACTGGTACGACGCTATCGGCAGCATAAATGGCTACGGAGTATCCGTCCGGGTCGATGACAGCAGATCGCCGGCAGACGTGTATATCGATGTATCATTGCCTGAAAATTCTTCGATGACCAGTAATCCTCTTCTGGAAGATTTTCCCGCCGATTTGTTTCCCCTGTATGAATTGAATGAAATCTGGGCGGAAGCCTTTAATGTAAACTCAAACCCGCCGAGCGGCCAGCAGTTTGCCGAGGTCTATTTTTCCCACTCGGGAACCAGAAGCCAGGCCATGGAATTCTACCGGGAATTATTCAGCGGCGCTCAAGACTACGAAGAAGTGACGGTGGATGAATGGAAGGGTGAACAGACAACGCTGCGGGGTTTCATGCATGATTATCAATTTACCATCGTAGTCGGTGTCTGGGGTGATGGTGAAATAATCCAGGTAAGGCTCATGCAGCTGCTGTAGTTTTCAGGATTTTGCACCTCGCCTTATTTCACACCTGCCTGCAGCGTATTAAACAACGCCGGCCTTTTTCCCTGAAAACACCGGCTCAGTCGCTGCGCGGGTAGCAATCATGTTGATACAACCATAAAGAAAATTAGATAAAAATGATATGAATTTCAGCCAAATTTTAGGACTTTGCAATACGGGTTAAATGATAATAGCCTGCAGGCGGTCACCGGCCATAAACAAGCCGCGGAAACGTTTAACAAACTCATAATATCAGAGGTGTGATATGGAATCTGCAGGTGGCGGAAAAATAACCCGTTCATTCTCGAAATACAGCATCATAAGACGGCTGGTGGTTGTGCTGGTTGGCACCGGCGTCTTAGTTTTGCCTGCAATGTTCGGCGGTTGCAGCGTTCAACCGGATATGCTTGCGGTAGAAACCGGTGAGGAGTTCGAGCTGGCAATCGGGCAGTCGGCTTCGATAGAAGGTAAGCAGTTTGAAATCAAGTTCGTGGAAGTGCTTACCGACAACCGGTGTCCGGCCAACGCGATTTGTGTCTGGCAGGGTGAAGCAACCTGCCTGGTTGAAATAACCGTAGGCGAAACCATCTTCCAAAAAGTCCTGCTCCAGTCAGGGCAATCCGCGGGTTACTCGGTGTCCGATTTTCAGGACTACCGTATTGTCTTCAGGATTGAGCCCTATCCGCTAGATGATAATCCGATTGCCGGGAGCGACTACAGGTTGAAGCTGATGATAGATAATATCGAAACTCTCTCCGGGGGCATCCTGGTCACTTTCGAAGTAATCAACGAAAGATATTCAGTATTTATTACCGACGAGACTGCCATTGAACAGGTATTTGCCGTTCGACGCGGCGAAAGCAGTGCCGGGATACCCAGCGGGCGGATTGTCGATGGGCCGGTTTTTTACAACCAGCCCTGGAGCTGGCACATAGATCCGGAGGACATTCACATGGCGGATATAACAATCGAACTGTGCGACGGAACTCCCTCGATGGTTGAAGAGAATCTGGATTACTGGTTAAACAGCGTCGGCCGTTTCTGCCCGTGGGATGCCCGGATAATCAATATCGAAGACTACAGATGAAGACAAGTTATCCGGTTGGAGCCAGAGTGTAAATACCGCCCTGCCGTGACAGGATGTAAATATTGCCCTCGCGGTCCTCACCAAAAGCGGTGATGTTCAGGCCGGATTCTACCAGCAGCATGTTTTGGACCGTGGAGTTATCCTCGTAATCCAGCGCCCAGATATTACCGGAACAATAATCGCCGTAGATGTAATAGCCCAGGAGGGCAGGCAGTTTGTCTCCACGGTATACGTACCCACCGGTAATCGAACAGCCCTGTGAATGGTCATACTCGAATACGGGCAGTTCCAGATCGGGCTGATTGCAGTCGGCGGCGGGAGAATAGCAGTGCGACCCCTCCATTATGTTCCAGCCGTAATTGGCTCCCCGGGTGACAATATCTATTTCCTCCCACCTGTTTTGACCGACATCCCCCGCCCACAAGAGGCCGGTTTCGGTATCGAAGGAAAACCTCCAGGGATTGCGCAATCCGAAAGCCCATATCTCCGCCCGTGCGCCGGGAGTATCGACGAAAGGATTATCGGCCGGGATTTCGTAGACGCCGGTTTCGGATAAACCGTTTATGTTGATGCGGAGAATCGAACCTAAAAGCGTACCTGGATTCTGCCCGTTGCCCTGAGGATCCCCGCCGCTTCCCCCGTCACCTACGCCGATGTAAAGATATCCGTCGGGGCCGAAGGCGATTTGCCCGCCGTTATGATTGCTGTAAGGCTGCCCAATTTCCAGGATTACTATTTCACTTTGCGGATTTGCACTTTCCATGCTTCCCGGCTCCAGGCTGAAACGGGATACCACGGAGCGTCGGGGATTTGAAGCAGAATAATAGACATAGAAGTAACCGTTGTTCCGGTATTGCGGGTCGAAAGCCAGCCCCAGCAAGCCTTCTTCATTGCCTCCCCGGCTGACACGCTCGGTAATGTCCAAAAATATTTGCGGCTCCGGCTGCGCCAGATCGATATCGAAAACGTGAATCAATCCTCTCTGCCCGGAAACAAACACCAGGCTGCCGTCACCATCGGGCTGGACAAAGTTGGTCATATCTTCAAAAGATAAACCGGGGAATAACCGCTCGAGTTGAAAGGACCCGGGAGGCGCCGGAGTTGAAGTTACTGTTGTACCGGGTTCTGCCGGAAAGCAACCCCAGCAGGCTGCGCCGGCAGATATCAGCAACCCGGTGATTATCATCCGCGTCAATTTGCCCATACCGGTAACCGTTTCGTTACAGGTTTCGGATAGTTGTTACAATACTGAGAAGTATCAGGGCAACCGTAATTACTATCCCGGACCATATTGTAATATCTGTTACGTTCAGCACGGCAACCAATGTCAACCCCACAAGGGCGATGAACGGCAGAATTCTGTTGGTGACCGAAACAGGGAAGTACCTGTTTAGGACAATTAGCAAAATTCCGGTGACCAGGAAGGCTCCGTCTGCTATAAGGATTCCCAGGAGTGCCAGGGGGTCATCGCCGCCAAGCACTCTAAAAAGCGTTTCCATTACGATAGCGAGCCACACAATAAAAAAGATATTCAGAGCTATAAAAACAGCCGGTTTCCAGGCTTTGTTTGCAGTATCAGGCATTTATATCTCCCTTAATCAAATAAACTGCCGGTCTTCCGGCGAACATCTTAAACTTGACGGGCGAAGGTTCACGCCCGGTTGAAACGTGCCTTATTCCAGCCAGGGTACCAGGAGCCAGCTGCGTTGACGATATTCCGGGCACCCTGGCTGGAAACCTGTTTACCGGGGCAAAGGCAGTATCAAGCCTCTCTGACCAGCCTCCAGACAGCAGCCTTGGAGCACGATTTGACCGGGGGAAAAACCTCCCCCCTGGATAAAGGAACCTCGCGTTCCTTATCACTGGGCTGGCACTCAACCTTACAGGATTTCGGATCCACGTGGGCAAGGTATTCGTAAATACCCGATTTTTCTACCTTCTGACCGGTGCTGAAGGTTTCACCCAGACGATTCTCCCAGTAAAGAGAACAACCGTATTTAGCGTAGACCTGTTCGATCCACTCTGCTGAAACATCATTGGGCCATGTGTCCTTGTCGATACCCGGAGCGTCGATAACGGCTTCCCTGGGCACATTCAACAGGAATTTCTTGTCCTTTGGCCTCCAGGCCAGCCTTTCGAACGGGAAAGCCACCCACTTGTCTGTCAGCCCCAGAAAACCACCGAAAGCCACAATCACCAGGGTGATCCTGCCGGTGACCATGTCGACCATGAAATTCTGCACCTGCCCGAGATCATCACCGTTTGCGTTGATTACATCGTAGTATTTCAGCCTGCTTGTTGGTATAAACCTGGTTTCCATAATAACCTCCTAGAGTTTTTAGATTTTGCCGGTTCCGGTTTTTACGGGCTTTAAACCTCCACCATTTCGGGAGAGGTTCTTGATATTTCAACAACGTCCCTGCACGATACCTTGCCAGCTGAAATAACGAGTTTCATGGCATCACTGATTGACATCGAACTGTGGACCACATCTGATTCAGGCACAATTTGCAGAAAACCGTTGGTCGGATTAGGAACCGTGGGAATATATACGTTAAGAATTTTCCTGCCGTCCCTGTCCAGGGCTTCGCTGGTAACAAGGCCAACTGTGTATATGCCCTTACGCGGAAATTCTATCAGGACAACCTCCAGGAATTTTCCGATACCCGTAGCAGTAAAGCTGCCGATTATCTGCTTGATACTGCCGTATATCATCCCCAGGACGGGAATCTTGATAAAGCGTGTTTCAAGGAAATCCAGGATCTTGCGATGCCCTATTTTGACTCCCAGGTAACCTACCAGCACAAATGATAATGTTATAGTCGCAAAACCCAGGCCCGGCATGGGCTTCCCGAATATCCATGTAAGAGCGGGAGCCAGAACGCCATCGATTAGATTGAAAGCCCAGACGATTATCCAGACAGTCAAGATCCAGGGGATGATCATCACCATTCCATGGATAAAGTATTTGATAATGCAGTGAGGCAGACGGCAGCTGAAATGCAGACCGGGTTTTCCAGGGTTGCTCTGAGAGTTTTCGGTTTGTTCGTATTCCATGTCGTTCCTTCTAAAGCGCCTGCCAGTTGATGGCCCGGTGTAAGCTCACAGTCAACTAAAATCAAGCATCGGGGTGTAAATGTTTACGGCTGCTGCTCCTTGTGCATTTTTAACCTGGCTTCCTTGATGATATTTTCAGCCTTGCCTTTTGCTTCTTCGACGATTTTTTCTGCCTTGAGCGTGGCATCATGAACCTTGTCGCCGATTATTTCGCGAGTTTCTTTTCCCGAGTGGGGGGCATACAAAATACCGACAGAAACCCCAACAGCTATTCCTACCAGAAAACCTGCACCAAAACCTTCCGCGGTTTCTTTGTTTAACATAGTTGCAACTCCTTTAAATTCATGCTAACTGTTAATTAGAAATCAGGTCCGAGGCTTTCATATTTCCACCCTGGAGTTCCCGGGCCTGGCCTTTGGCGTCATGGATAATCTTTTTTGCCCTTTCTTCGGCTTCCTGAAGAATGTCTTCGGCTTTGTGGATTGCCTCTCCGGCCTTGTTTTTCAAGATCAATCGTGTTTCCTTGCCTGGGTGCGGGGCATACAATAGGCCCAGCGCTACACCCGCGGCAGCACCTGCGAGAATGCCGATTCCGAATCCCGTACCGTTTGCGTGCATTGTCAACGTTACCCTCCGTTTAATAAATTTGCTGAGTGCGTTCTTGGGGTTGATGATTCTCAACACGGGAAAGTGTATGAGAAAACGAATCAAAAAGTCATAAAATTAGCGGGAGAAACGTTTCAAAAATATAACATTTGGTTTCTTACCGGCACGCGGCGGCTTAAGGATTACCGGTAGATAAAACGGTTCGAAACAGCGAGTCCGGTTGTTGTTAACACTGAAAATGTTATGTTTTTGTTATTTAAGAGGGTTCAATTTTATAACAAATCAATCCCCGGTCCGCTAGAATGCATGTCTGCCCGGTCAAAGATTAGGGACTCCGGGCAATCTGCTCAAGCCAGAGGCAGGTTTATTAAGGAGGTAAAGAGATGTGCGTTCGGGTATATTTACTGCTAGATATCGTGAACGGGAACCAGGCACGCGCGACTGAACTGCTCAAGGATAAACCGGGAGTGAAGCTGGTGGATTCTTTGGAAAATTCGCCTGACCTGGTTGTCGTGGTCGAAGCGCCTTCGATGGAACAACTGGGTGAAGCCATTATGCCGGTGATAGAATGCATCGACGGGGTTGCCGAAAACCTGAAGATGCTTATAGGGCAGGATACTAAACCGGAGAATGAATGCCATCCCCGGCATTTCGCCGGGGCAGCCATAATCAGCGGCAAGCGGTCCGGTACAGCAGTTAAACCAGGGAGCGGCGCACGATCCCGCAGGGAAATGGCGCTTGCTTGAAGCAAGTGTGCCAGCCCGGCTGGAGCTTCCAATCGACCTGCTGAACACCGGTGCTGCCGGCTCCACGGGGCCAGTTGGCAAAACGGCAGGTTAACCCGGCTGGTTTATAATGTAACCTGTTTTGGCAACGGTATGAATAAGCGGCTCGGTGCCCGGCCCAACCTCAATTTTTCCCCTCAATCTGCTTATCCAGGTACGTAATATCTGCACGTCGTCACGGTAAGCAGGCCCCCAGACCTTGGTTAAAAGGTCGCTGTAGAGCAACAGGCTGCCAGCGTTTTGCGCCAGCTCGCTGAGCAGCAGCCATTCGATTCGTGTCAGATGGATTTCCCTGCCTTTCAAAAAGACGAGATGTCTTTTAAAATCGATGGTCAAATCGCCGAAAGAAAGCTGCTGGTGAAATTTGTTTGATTCCGGCGAGATGATGCGCCGTTTGAGCGCTTCGATACGGGCGATGAGTTCGTCCGGGCTGAAAGGTTTGGCAAGGTAATCATCGGCGCCCAGGCTGAATCCCTGCAGTTTGTCGGTGCTTTCGCCCCTTGCGCTGAGCATTATCACGGGCACCGAAGAGAACGACCGGATCTCCCTGAGGGTTTCGAAGCCATCTTTTTTCGGCATGACTACGTCCAGAACGATAAGGTCCGGCTCCTGGGCCTGTGTCTGCTCGATTGCTTCCAGGCCGTCCCTGGCAGTAATGACTTCGTAGCCGCTCAAGCGCAGCTTCGTACTGAGGAAATTGAGAATGCGGGGTTCGTTGTCTACTATCAGAACACAGTACTGTTTTATATCGATGCCTTCAAATTGTGTTTGGACCAATAATAGCAATGCGTTCCGGCGGTGTCAATGGTTTTTAAGGGAGCGGCCAGTATTAATTGACTGGACACTGCAGCGGAACTAGAATATTGCGGCTGTAGATTCCGGCCGCGGTTGTGTATTGTCACAACCGGCAAGCCTGACATTTTCTATGGTTGAACCCGGAATGCAAAGCGAGTTTGCATTGGGCTGCGTTTGGCTGCATCGGCAGTGTGCTAAAATGATTTCAGTGCAGCGCTGCTTCAATAAACCTTTGAGCGAAAGGGGTAAATCGAATGCCGGCGGAAAATAAGAAAAACCTTAACAGCACCCGGAAACAAAGCCTCACGCCTTCCGGCAAGTACCTGAAAGGCCGGCAAAACCGCCGTGGGTACGGGGATAACAAGCTGCTCGAACCTGTTCCGGTAGATGTTGACGGTTTACTCAAAGGTTATGCCATAGAATCGGCCGTCGTGGGTATCGGGATTATGGATTTAGAAGGCAAGCTGACCTTTGCCAACCGGACCTTGTTGCGGATGGGCGGTTACGATACGGACGATGTAATCGGAAAACACGCCAGAGTATTTTTCGACGATGAAAGCACGGTCGAAAAAGCGCTCGGCGCTGTCAGAGAGAACAATTCATGGCAGGGAGAGCTTGCGGCAAAAAGGAAGGACGGTTCCACATTTTACCTGATGGCCTGGGTGAATGCAGTAACCGACGGAAATGGAAAACCGGTTTACCTGATGGCTTCCGTTACTGATATAACACAACGTAAACAGATGGAAGATGCCCTAAGGGACGGTCTGGCAGTTTCCCGCAAGCGGGAACAGCAGCTGCAGGCCTTGCTCGAAAGTACCCAGTCGGTACTCGGGTATGGTGGATTTGAAGTTACCGCCAGGGAGATTTTCAACAGTTGTAAAAACCTTTTGGGGGCTACTTCCGGCTACGTGTCGCTGCTCAGCAAGGACGGCAAGCGAAACGAGGTGCTTTTTGTCGATTCCGGTGGAAGCGTCTGTGAAGTGGATGAATCGCTCCCCATGCCGATACGCGGCATGAGGGCACAGGCGTACGAAACCGGCCAGCCGGTATTTCACAACGATTTTATGCACAGCAAGTGGAAAAAACTGCTGCCCGACAAGCATATGGGTATGGAAAACGTGCTTTTTGTGCCCCTGATGGTCGAAGGCAAAGTCTTGGGCTTGCTCGGCCTGGCGGATAAGAAAGGCGGCTTCAGCCGCGAAGATGCACGCGTGGCGATGATGTTCGGAGGCCTGGCTTCCCTGGCTCTGCGCAACAGCATACTCATAGAAAAGCTGGAAGAGAGCCGCTACGACTTGAACCGGGCCCAGGCAGTAGCTTCCACCGGGAGCTGGAAGCTGAATGTGCACCGTAATGAACTGGACTGGTCGGATGAAACATATAATATCTTCGGCATTCCAAAGGGTTCGCCGATGGATTACTCAGCCTTCCTTTCAAGAATACACCCCGACGACCGGGAATTTGTCGACAGGAGCTGGCAGGCTGCGCTAAGCGGGCGGGAGTATGACATCGAGCACCGTATAGTAGTAAACAATGAAATAAAATGGATACGCGAGAGGGCCAAGCTGGAATTTGATTCCGACGGATCCATCAAGAGCGGATTCGGCACCGCGCAGGATATTACCGAACTTAAACGTGCCGAGGAAAAATTGCTTGAAGCCCACAACGAGCTGGAACTACGGGTAAAAAGTCGCACCCATGAATTGAAACAAACCAATGAAATGTTGCGCGCTGAAATTCACAACCGGAAACATGCCGAGGAAACGATAGCCGCCGAGAAAAAACGCTTTAACGATGTTCTGGAACAGCTGCCGGCTTACCTGGTGTTATTGACAAGGGACTACCACGTGGAATTTGCCAACCGGTTTTTCAGGGAGCGTTTTGGCGAATCACATGGCAGGCGCTGTTTTGAGTATCTGTTCGGGAGAAACGAGCCGTGTGAAGACTGCGAAACTTTTAAGACCTTTGAAAAAATGATCCCGCTTGAATGGGAATGGTGCGGGCCCGACGGCCGTATTTATTATGTATATGACTTTCCTTTTACCGACATAGACGGCTCGACCCTGATAATGGAAGTGGGCATAGACATAACAGAGCGCAAACAAGCCGAAGAAGCTGTAATGAAAGCCCGCAGTGAACTCGAAACGAGAGTCGACCTCCGCACCCGGGAACTGGCCGAAATAAACAAGCTGTTGTATTCGGAAGTGGAAGAACGCAAGCGGGCGGAGGCGGAACTGGCTCACCTGGCGTCATTTCCCGAACTCAATCCGAATCCGGTGCTTGAACTCGATTCGGCAGGGAGCCTGAAGTACATAAACCCGGCAGCTGAAACGCTGTTTCCCGATCTGCCTGAAAAAGGCGTAGATCACCCGTTCCTGGCCGGATGGCAAGACCTCGCCGGTGAGCTGAAAAACGATACCCCGTACCTGACCCGGGATATCGAGGTCGGCGGCAGCTGGTACGAACAGGCGATAACCTATTTACCGCAAAGCGGCAATTACCGGGTATATACCTCCGATATAACCTACCGGAAAAAGATCGACAGCCTTAAAGATGAATTTATAGGACTTGTGTCCCACGAACTCAGGACACCCCTGACCGTTTTCATGGGGGCGGTAAAAGTCGCCAGGAGCCCGGGGCTGGACGTAGGGGAAATACAGGAACTGCTGTCGGACGCGGAAAACAGCGCTGAATCGCTGGCAATAATATTGAATAACCTTATCGAGCTTTCCCGTTATGAAGCCAGAAGATTGAACCTGAACATCAGCCGCCTGAACATTTCCCGTGTAATTCGCGATATCGTAGACAGGGAGGAAAAACGTACCAACAGCCATAAGTTTGTCCTGGAGATATCCGAAGGTTTGCCTGTCGTCGAGGCGGACCCGGTGAGGCTGCAGCAGATAATAAACAACCTGCTGGACAACGCGGTTAAATATTCACCGGTTTATTCGGAAATCGTGGTTTCTGCCAGGCAAAACGATGATGAATCCATCGAGATATGTGTCAGCGACCGTGGTATAGGTATCAGCCTGACAGACCAGGTTAAACTGTTCCAGCCGTTCGAAAGGCTGGGCGAAGGGGACAGGACAAAGGGCTTCGGGCTGGGACTGCTAACCTGCAAGCGGCTTGTGGAAGCCCATGGCGGCAAGATCTGGGTGGAATCGAAAACAGGCCGCGGCTCCTCGTTTTTCTTCACGGTTCCGGTATACAGCCGCCAGGACTAAACAGCCTCCGATGGGTTTAAGTGCAAGAATTCAAGACCGTTTCGATCAAGCTGACTACCTGATCGGGATCGAACGGCTTGGGAAACCCCGCATTAGCCCCCTGTTTAAGCGCGAGCGGAATCATATCGGGCTTGGCGGTAAATGCAATTATCGGTAACTGTGAAAAAGCCCGGACCTGCCGGAGCACTTCCAGTCCGGTAATGTCAGGCATAAGAATATCCAGAAGCACGATATCCGGCTGGCGGGTGCGTATGATTTCAACGGCTTCAGTGCCGCTGGTAGTTGCAGTAACGTGGTATCCGATAAGCTTCAGCTTGATGCGGAGAAGATTCGTAATTTTCGGTTCGTCGTCGACTATCAGCACGCGCTGCATTTTCATGTGCCAATTATAGGTTATCGCCGAAGTGAATTGCCAGACTCTTTTCTATTTTAATTCCTGCAGAGCCTGCTGAAAATCCTGTGAGAGCTTTTCAACCCTGTCGGTCAGCAAGTCCCACTCCCGGGTAAGCTCTGACAAACTCGATTTTAATTCCAGGTATCTACGGTTGGTGGAGATTACGTTTTCTGAATTTTCATAATGGGTGGGGTTGCTCATAAGCTGTTCGATGTGCCTGATGCTTTCCGTAACCGCGCCTACCCGGGTTTCAATATCAGTAATCCTTTGGTTCAGCGGGGTGATCAGGCGGTAATGCTCGTTTCGCAGCTGGCCTTCAAGAGATTTAAGCCGGCGTTTGGCAGACATGGCAGCAGGGGGCCCGGATGGTGCAGTACGTTCGGGGCTGCCAGTACGATTCGGGGCGTCAGCATCGAGCTCTTTCTGCTCGAGATATTGATCATAATTGCCGGCAAACACTTTTATCCGGCCGCCTTCCACCTCGATTATTTTACTGGCAATTTCCCGGATGAGCGTTCTATCGTGCGTTACAAAACAAAGCGTGCCTTTGTATGAACCCAGCGCGTCGGCCAGTACCTCCCTCGAGGGGATATCCAGGTGGTTGGTGGGTTCATCCATGAGGATAAAATTAGCCGGCCGGGTTAACAGCCTGGCTATAGCCAGGCGTGTCTTTTCGCCTCCGGAAAGCATCGAGACGCGCTTGTCGACATCATCGCCGGTAAACAGGAAAGCGCCAAGGAGCCCGCGCACCCTCTGCTCCGGTTCATCCGGGGCAACCGTTCTCAACTCTTCCAGTACGGTTTTACGGGGGTCCAGCATTTCGATGTAATATTGAGCGAAATAGGCAATTGTGACGTTGTGCCCGGGAATACGGGTGCCGCTTTCGTAATCAAGCACTCCGGCCAGCATGCGCAACAGGGTTGTTTTCCCGGCTCCGTTTACCCCGACAATCGCGGCCCGGTCGCCCCTCTCCAGGGTGAGGTTGAGATTGCGGTAGACGGTGCAGTTTCCGTATGACTTGGCGATGCCGGTCAGTTCCATTACCTTGTGCCCGCTGCGAGCCGGTTCGGGGAAATCGAAATGGATCTTTTTGGTTAAACGGGGAACCTTAACCGGTTTAATTTTATCCAGCTGTTTGATGCGGCTTTGCACCTGGGTTGCCTTGGTGGCTTTAGCCCTGAAACGCTCGATGAAACGCATCTGGCGGTCAATAGCCTGCTGCTGGCGTTGTGCGGTTGCCAATCTGGCTTTAATATCCTTCTGCCGGGCGAGGATGTAGCTGTCATAACCACCGTGGTAATAAACGATTTCATCATTTTCCAGTGCAATTATTTTTTCGGCAGTATTATTCAGGAATGCCCGGTCATGGGAAGTAAACAGGATGGAGCCGTGGTACTTTTTCAGGTAGTTTTCAAACCAGCGCTGTGTTTCGAGGTCCAGGTGGTTTGTCGGCTCGTCAAGAAGCAGCACGTCCGGATTGCAATACAGGAGCCTGGCAAGTTCGATTCGTGTTTGCCAGCCCCCGCTGAATTCAGGTGGTTTGCGTTCGAAATCGGCTGGTTTGAACCCCAGCCCGGAAAGAATGATTTTGGCAACATGCTCCGAATCATACCCGCCCTGCGAATCATACTGGTTTTGGAGCTCGCCCAGCCTGGCAAGTAGGCGGGTAATTGTTTCACCATCCGTTTCTTCTGCCAGCTCGGCCTGGAGCACATGGATTTTGTGCGACAGGCTGTTCACAGCTTCCTGGGAGCGGCTGATGTATTCAAGCAGGCTGACACTTGCCGGAGCGCAGGCATCCTGGCGAAGATAGCCGATGGTAGAACCGCGCCGTAAGGTCAAACTGCCTTCATCCGGAGTTATATTACCGGCGATAATCTCGAAAAGGGTCGTTTTACCACTGCCGTTCTGCCCGATAACCGCAACCCGGTCATTTAAGCCTACGGTCAGGCTGAGCCCGCCGAAAAGTTCACGGCTGCCGAAAGACTTGGAAATTTTGGCGATAGTGAGCATAAGTATTCGTTACGTTATTATACCGGAGAAGCTGGAAGCGTGGAAACGGCCGCCGGCGCAACGGCGGGTAACTACGCCCGGTATTATAGTTAAATACGACAATATTGATGTATAATATCCCGAAATAATCCTGCGAATGTTTAACCTTGTCCGAAGGAGGCTGGCGCTAAACAGATGAAAAAATCCTCATATTGTCTTATTGCCGGGCTGATTTTTATACTGGTGGCTGTAGCCGGTTGCAAACCTGCGGAAATTACCCGAACGGTAACCACGACTACGCAACTGCCTTCACAAACCGTTACCACCACAGCTGTTTATACCCGGACACAAACTCTCCCGGCTCAAACCGTTACCGCAACCATTACCCTTACAATAACACCTGAGCCGGTAGTGCCCGATTCGGTATCGCGCGATATTACCCCGGCTGAAGCTTATGCGCTCATCCAGCAGAATGCCGGCAACGACAAATTCATCGTCCTGGATGTGCGTACATTCGAGGAATACTATGCGGGCCACCTGGAAAACGCCGCACTGGTAGATGTGGAAAGTGAAGCCTGGTTCCCGACCCTGGAGGCGTTGAACCGGGATTATACCTACCTGGTTTACTGAAAGAAAGGCGGGCGGAGTGCCTCCGCCATGAATATGATGAATACGCTTGAGTTTGCCGAGGTATATAACCTGCTGGGGGGCATAATTGCCTGGCAGGCTGCCGGTTATCCGGTAACAGCCCCTCCGATTCCACCTACGACCACCCCGGCAGACAGTGAGGAAAAATGCAGAGTGCTCGAGATCGTCTTGAAAGAGACAGCTTTCGGTGAGCGGCAGGCGTTCGAGATTTTTATAGTCGTGGCCAACCTGACGGACAACCCCGTTTCATGTGGAGTCCCGGTTGTCATAACCCAGGTAGAAAACCCTGAAATAGTGACCGTATACACAGTTGAAGTGGAATTAGAACCAGCGGCCACCCAGCTATATGTAATCGACGAAGCTGGCCTGCCGGCGGGTAATTATGAGATTACCGCCGGGGACGCAAGCAAGGATGTTTTCATAGGCGCCGGCTGAGGGAGCGGCAGCTGCAGTTAGCAGTCAGTTGTCCGGCGGCGAGTGATATAATATACCGGGTTTGCAGATTGACCCGGCAAGCCAGGTATAGAGCAGTAAACAAAGGAGGGTTCGATGAAGTATTCACCTGAATATTACGCAGCTTTTGAGAAACGCTATCCGGAGATCGCCCGGGATTTCGAACAGCTGGCACAACGGTGCCACCAGTCAGGGCCGCTGGACGCGAAGAGCCGCAGGCTGGTTAAACTTGGAATAGCCATCGGCATAGGCAGTCAGGGGGACATCCAGTCTCATGTTATACAGGCGCTGGATGAGGGCATGACCCCGGAAGAAGTCCGGCACGCAGTGCTGCAGGCTATAACCACCGCAGGTTTCCCCCGGATGATAGTTGCCATGGCCTGGGCGGATGATATTATAAAAACCAGGGCCTGATTTATTTCTGGAGCGAGCTGAGCACGTTCCACGCCCTGACTGTATTGCGTGGCTTGACCCATAAAATGGCTCCAAACCGCCCTTCTCCGCTGCGGATGGCCTGAACAGCGGTTACATTGATGTGAGCATCGGCCAGCAGTTCCAGCACATCGGCCATGGCTCCGGTCCGGTCCTCTCCCTGGATTATAAAAGCGGTTTTGGGGCCGGTAAACCGGATGCCGGCTCTATCGAGCGTTTCGGTGAATTTGTTGCCGTCAACCGGCACAAAGTCCAGTTGGGCACGGGTTTTGCCCGCAGGAAATGCAACAAAGGCAATCAGTTCAACTCCTGATTGCTTAAGCGTGTTCAGGATGCGCGCGCCTTCTCCTGCCTTGTCAGGCAGCATGACATAATAATACTGAACCTGTATGGCTGCAAATGTCATAATACCCACCTCCGTTCAAGCCAGGTGTATGGCTTTGTTTACCATCATAAACCCGTATACCTGGACCGTCAATAGAACAGTAACCGCAGTGATACTTTATTTACGGGTTCCCGGCTATTCCGGATTATCCTGAAAAAAGCAGCTCCGCATAAACTGAAATATTTTCAAAAAACTATTGACTTTGCCCGTAATTATGACTAATACTCAAACATTGTAATTTTTTCATTGCCGGGACCTGCAAGGTCCTTTGAAGTACCCGGGCGCGCCATGTGGCGCAAAGGAGGTGCCGCTACAAGAGTAGAGGACAACCGGCGTTTGGCACCCTATTAAAATAAGGAGAAAATAATGGAAAACAATTCAAAATGGGTGGACCCGACACCGATAGCCATATTTCTCGTCGGTGGTATTCTGTTAGGCTGTTTCTGGCCGATGCTGACCGGCTACCTTTCCCCTGCAGCAGCGCCGCTCATCGCCGGTGTGCTGCTGGCTTCCTCGGTAGTCTTTATTATTCTTATGGTGGTTGAAATCAGGAGCGGGAATTTGTTCGGCGCAACGCTTAACGGAGTGTTCGGCGTACTGCTCGGGCTGGCGCCCGGGATGATATTCCTGTTTCAATTCTGGGCTCAGGCCGCGGGCATCGAGGTGGACGGACGGATAACCGGATGGTATTTTTTCTACGTCAGCATTGTATTGGTTGTGGTTGGGATTGCCGCCGGTAGAATGTTCTGGCACATGGCACTGGTATTCTGGGTACTGGCGGTGGATATTTTTATGATTGCGCTGGTGTTTGCCGGATTTCTTTCCCATACGATCGAACCGGTGCTCGGCTGGGTAATATTTGCCGGTGGGGTGTATTTTCTGTACATGGCTTCAGCGGCTTTCCTGGGGGCTATGCTGCAGCGGCCGGTACTGCCGGTAGGCAAACCGCTGTATCCAAAATAGACAGTCTGGTTTTCAGCTGCCTCCCTTGAGGGTGGTATAATGGGGGTCATGAACAAATCCGTTATAATACTGGCGACTCACGGTGCTCCGCCCAGGGATTTCCCCAGGCCGGAAATGGGAGAGTTTTTTAAACTGCATTCCCAGGTCGAAGCCGGCAAAACCCTGGAACCCGGAGAAATGGAGCGTTACCACCGGCTGGAAACAAAGATGCGCCGGTGGCCCAGGGATGAGAGGAATGACCCCTTTTATACTGCTTCAACCGGGCTGGCAGCGGAAATGGAAAAGCAAACCGGGATGCAGGTACTGGTAGGGTTTAATGAATTCTGCGCTCCGGATATCGGACAAGCCCTGGATGAAGCCGTCAGCCAGGGTGCCGGTAGTATAACCGTCGTTACTCCCATGTTGACCCGGGGCGGCAACCATGCCGAAATAGAAATAGCCGGAATCGTAAACCAGGCAATCGAAAGGCATCCGGGTGTAAGGATAGTCTATGCCTGGCCTTTCGAAACAACCGATACGGCCGGTTTCCTGGTCAGGCAGGTTCAACGGTTTAACCCGTCTTAATATCCCCGGCCATCCCGTTATGATACATCTTGCCTGCCGGGTCTATTTGTACTATTGACACTCCATATTCTGCTTGTTAGCATATTGCCATGGAAAATAACAGCCAGGCTGTGAAGCTGCGGCAGGTGGATTAATTTGAGAGCGCTAAGGGTTATTTCAATCCTGTTTGTCAGCCTTTTGCTTTTTGTCTGCCTTAACGGCCTGGCTGCCGCAGTTACCCTCGACCGTACGGTTCTGAACGCCGGGTTTGTCATATCCCGTTTAGAGAACCTTGAAATGTCAGCCATGCTTGAAGAAATCATCACCTCCGGCCAAAACAGCGAACTGCCCCCGCAGGTGAGGGAAGCGATTGCCGGTACGGCTGTTTCCATGGAGCCGCAAATCAAGACCCAGGCAGGCTACATCGTCCAGGCCATATATGATTATATAAAAGGCAGCAAAGACAATCCTGACCTGGCGGAAGTATTTAAGAACTCGCTGCTGGGTGAAGAATTCTTATCAGCTTTTGTCGAAAGTTCGAATATTCCGGTACTGGCAAGCGGTATATTCGAAGAACAACTCAAGGAGGCTGCCCCGGACGACCTGGAGGTATCCGGCAACCTGCCCGAGGCAGTGGTAAAAGCCCTGCAGGAAAATCAAGAGTCGCTTGAAGCTCAATTGAAACAGGCTGCCGGTTTGACAGCGGAATACCTGCTGGGTGAAACACAACAGTTTTCGATTGAATTCGATGTTTCCGGTGTCCTGAACAGCTTGCGGGTTCATCTCCACAACTCGTTTATAGATTCGCCGCCCGAAAGGCTGCAGGGTGAAACCGCAGGCGTAATCGAACAGGAATTCAACCGGTTATTTGCAGTTTTTGTTGCTGAATTACCCGCTTCGATTGAAATCGATCAGACGGCAATCGGAGAAGATGTGCCCGTACAGGTGGCGCAATCGATCGAAGAAATCGAATCGGGCCTTGAAGAAGCCCGGAGACTCGCCACTGCCTTCCGCACGGTTTTTGTGGTTATGGTCCTGGTTGTGCTTTTCCTGGCAGCCGCAATCGTATTGATTTACCGGGAACCGGCTGGCGCTACGCTCAATCTTGGCATCGTGGTTGTTCTGGCTGCAGTTGCTGTCCTGACTGCTGGCATCGCCGGCAGGAGCATTGTGACGCAATTCATTGTTCAGGCGGGAGAAGCCCCGGAACAGGTCCTGGAGTGGCTGTTTCAACTGGCTCACAGCGCCTTTTTGCCCTTCATTGTCACCGGTATATTGTACCTGGCTGCCGGTGCTGTGCTTCTGCTGGCCTGGCTGTTTCTGCGCCAGCGTATGCAGGCTTAAACTAAAGGAGTATTATTAATAACGGGTTCAGGTTTTCCGATAAAATTGAAGGAGTCATAAACATGCGCAACCCCGGATTGAAAACTGCAGGCAGTGTGCTTTTGGTACTGGTAATTTGTCTGGTAACAGCCCTTTCAGCTTGCGGCGGGGATAAACCCGCCACTACTACCTCCCAACCGGTAACGACAACCACCCAGCCACCCACCTCACAGTCTGCCACTGGTACCCCTACCGCCACACAGCCTACAACTCAGCCGACGACTTCGGCTCAGCCAACGTCAACCACACCCACCACGACTCCGGCTCAAACCACTGTACCTGCGACTACCGCTCCGACTACTGCTCCTGTGACGACGACCCCTCCGGTGACGACCCAGCCGGAAGAGTCGCTGGAAGATATCCTGGGCGGTATCAGCGGAATCGATTCCATCAAGTACGATATGACCGTTATCCCACCTGAAGGCGATGAATTCACCACTCGCATATGGATAAAAGGCAGCAAGATGCGCACCGAGTCTTCGGTCGAGGGCGAAACGGTTGTCATGATTCTGGACCAGGACGCGGAAACGATGTACATGTACATGCCCGAACAAAACATGGCTATGAAAATGACTTTCGATACCAGCCAGGTGGAGGACAGCGTTATTGATGAAACGGAGGGCATTACGGCTCAAAACCCGGTAACGGTCGGGACGGAAACCCTGGACGGCAAGGTTTGCCTGGTTATCGAATATTCCGGAGACGGCGTTACCACCCGGGCCTGGATATGGAAGGAAAAAGGCCTGCCGGTGCAGATGACAATGAATACGCCCCAGGGCGATTCGACCATAAAATATCAGAACTACGATTTCGGCGCAATCGACGATTCGGTCTTCAGCATTCCTGAAGGGGTAGAGATAGTCGACATGTCCCAGTTGCCCGAAGTACCTGGGGCATAATAAACCGGTTCTATACAAGGGAAAGGAAGAAAGTTACTATGGCAGATTACAACAAAGAAATAGTCGAGTTGCTGAAAAAAATCGATGCAAAACTGGACGAAATCAAATTCGATTTGAAGGATGTCAAGAATACTATGCCCAAGGTTCCCTACTACGGGGACCTCCTGGAAGATATCACCCGGGCGGTTAAAGACATCAACCTGAGGAAATAGCTTTAAACAACCCGGGTGTTAACCTAATTGGCCGATGCTTTGCTCTCGGGCTGCTCGATAAGACGGCTGATTTCCTTGCGGTCATTGCAGAATTCGAACAACGTCTTGCCGGTAATGGTGCCCTTGGTATACAGGCGGACCAGCGCTTCATCCATCGATACCATGCCGATGTTGGCATACGTGCGGATAACGTTGTCCAGCTGGTAAATCTTACCTTCGCGTATCAGGTTTTTAACCGCGGAATTGGCCAGCATCACTTCAACCGCCGCGATTCTGCCGGTGCCGTCGGCGCGGGGTACCAGCGTCTGGCACAGTACGCCCACAAGCAGGGATGCCAGCCTTGCCTGGGCAAGCGGCCTTTCATGCGGCGGGAACAGGTCTATAATGCGTTCCATGGCCTGGGGAGCGCTGGGGGCATGGCCGGTGGTCAGAATCAGGTGACCGGTTTCGGCTACGTTCAGAACAGCCGCGGCGGTATCGACATCCCGCATCTCGCCGACCAGGATAACATCCGGGTCCTGGCGCAGGATATGCCTCAAAGCCCGCGGAAAGGAAAGGGTGTCACTACCCAGCTCGCGCTGGGTTATGGCGCACATCACCGGTGTGTACACATATTCTATCGGGTCTTCGATAGTCACCACGTGACGGCTCTCGTTAAGGTTCAGGTGCTGTATCATGGCGGCCAGGGTGGTGCTTTTACCGCTGCCGGTCGGACCGGTAGCTACGATAAGCCCCCGTTTCTGCGTAACCAGGTGTTTACATAACTGAGGCAGTTCGAGTTCGTCAACAGTTGCGATTTTCGGCGGAAGCAGCCGGATCGCCAGGCTGATGGCACCCCGCTGGAGAGCGGCGTTACAGCGAAAGTAGCCGGCACCGGGCATGGAATAGGCGAAATCCAGTTCCCTGAATTCCTTGAAATACTTCCTGTCGGCTTCGGTGGTGATTTCGTTGAAGGCATCTTCGATGTCTGCCGGAGTCAGCGGATCGGCGCCGTTGGCCTGAACGAGTACGCCATCGATGCGGAACAGAGCCGGGGAAGAAGCCACCAGGTGTAAATCCGAAGCCCGGCTGTTTTTTGCCAGTGTCAATAGATCGACTACGTTTATTTTACCCATACTGTTTAGTGTACAGTTATTTCGAAGTTATACTGCACTACCTCCTCACCTTCTCCTGATGTTGCAGCCGTTTCGGTAATGTTATCCACGCTGACCGAATCGAACCGCTCGCTCTCACGCAGGGCCCTGGCATAATCATATACCCCGTTTTCGGTGGTTGCAATACCTTTGATGGAAAAAGACCCGTCAGTTGTGGTGATTGCAGATACAATGACTCCTTCAGGCTGCAGATTGTATGTTTCCGGGAAATCCAGGTTGATATCATCAAGGCTTTCCTCCAGCATGGCGGAAGTCTGGTCGAAAACACCTGTAAGGTTCTCGGCAGCGGCGATTTCGGCTTCGACCAGGGCAATCTGTTCCGGGAGCGGTTCGATAAGCTCTTCCTGTTCGGCAATCGAGGCCCGCAGTGGAACCAGCTCGGCCTGCAGCTGGGCAACCTGGGCATTCAGTAACGATGTCTCGCTTTCGAGGCGGTCGGTATCGGTGGCTATGTTTTGAATGAAGAACCAGAAATATACCAGCCCTCCGATTGCGCATACACCGGCTACCGGTACCAGAATCCTGTACCAGCTGAACGACGGCGGCAGATAGGCTTGCGGGAGAGCGTTGAAACCGATGACGGAGTAATTGCTGTCATCTCCCCTGGGCAGTATGTCCTTGATGGCAAGGCCGATATTGACCATGTATTCGCACGGAATGAAGGCCTCCGGCGACTCTACGGGAGGGTCAATCGTCGAAACGGTATAGTCCATCATGTTCAGGTTGAATGCCTGCCACAGCGTTTCATCCTGGGTAAGGTCGCCGCAGGCAAAGACAGGCACCGAAGTATTCAACGGGTTGTCTTTCCGGTTGGAATTGTAAAAGGACACCGTGCGGTTGAATTCCTCGATTATTGCCGAAACCTTGTCTTCGTTCGACATTTCGTCCCCGGAAAGGGAGATGGAGCGCACTACCTGGGGCAGCTTATCGTTGAGGATGACGATATCCAGGTTGGACAGCCACGAATTGATGATTATTGCCTTGGAGGCGTTTACACACCTTGCCAGTGCAATCGGACCCAGTTCGATAACGGTGGTTTTCAAACCGGCTTTGGCAAGGGTGCGCATCAGGGTGTCGGTAGAACTCCGGGGATAAGCTGCCAGGAACAGGCGGATTTCCCCCTGCCCTGTCGAAATAACCTGGTGTGACAGGTACACTTCTTCCAGGGGCATTGGTATTATCCGCGAAGCTTCGTTAACGATCGCTTCAGGCAGCAGTTTGGCAGGCAGTTCGGGAAGGCTGGTAATCCGGAAGATGGAATTCAGCGCGCTCAACCCCACCGTTACCTGCTTGTCGCTTATCTTGTTAAGGTGCATCAGTTCCTTGATTGCTTCAGCAACCCTGGCTTCGTCAAGGATAACGCCGTCTCGAACCAGGCTGGGTTCCAGAGCCAGGCTGGCCCATTTTTCAATCCTGCTGCCGTGGCTTACCAGCAGCTTGATTTCGGTGTCTTCAATATACAGCGATACTTTTTTCTTGGCCATTTTAATCTAACCCCGGATAATCATAGATTTCGAGTGTTATATTTACTTTAGAATCCGGAACGGGAATCTGGGCGGCCTGACTTTCCAGTTCGGCAACTTCAGCCTGGGTGAGGGCTTCGACCTGGCCGGCATCCGGCTCCACCAGTTCGTCTATTTCGGACTGAACTTCCCGGGATATATGGCCCTGTATCAGGGCGGTTATGTCTCCCTGCAGGGCTCCTTCGACCTCGTCTCCCATCCAGGTTTCCATGGTCCCGGCCAGTATGGTTTCTATTTCCGGCTGCAGAAGCAGGAATATTTTGGCTCCCCAGTAGACACCGACTTTTTCGGCCAGCTGTTCGGCTATGTGCTGTTCGGTTGCGGTGCCGATATCTTCGGCCAGCAGGTCGGCCAGGTAGGTGCCGAATTCCAGGGTTATTTCGTGCTTGATAAAAGCGATGCGCTCTTCCAGTGAATTATCCGTAATTTCAGTGCCGAACATGTTCAGGGTTACTTCCTGAATGACATCTACCACTGTTTCCGGTGAAAGAGCCGCCAGATTTTCAGCCAGCAGCGCCTGGTAATGCTTCTGTCTTATCTGCTCGATATCGTAGGGTTCGGGTTCGGGCACCGGCGGGATATCGAGGGTGACGGGCCCGGACATGGTGGTATCGAACATCGCTTCCTGGTTTACCAGTGTTACGAATTCAAAAATATCTTCGTTCTGGCCTTCGATTTCAAGGCTGATGGCAGTAACTTCGTAAGTAATCCCGGTAATAGTAGCCTCTTGCAGCGGTTCTACCGTAATCGAGGCTATCTCGACATCCGCCTGGCCGGCCAGCGAAAAGAGCTTCTCACCGTATTCGATGCTTTCGACCATGAGCTGCAGCCTGGCCTGGGAAACGGAAAGCTCGCTTTCGGCTGTTTCGAGGCTGAGGTTCAGCCCATCCATCTGTTCAACGAGCGAGGCATATTGCTCCTCCAGGTCCGCCAGATCTTCTTCCAGGCCGGCTTTCTGTACCTGGAGAGCCGGAATCATGATTTGAGCCTGCTGTTTGGCGTCCAGGGCATTGTCACGCTTTTCCACCTGGCTGTTGTAAAGAAAATACAACCCCACCGCCGCCGCGGCGATAACCACAAACAGCAGGATTACCCAGGTCCGGTTAGATACCTTCATAAGCTAAACTCCTGGTTTTGTTACAATGAATCAATAGCCATTAATTTATATTTTCCCTTGATATTGATATGAAATGGTTAGCTTACTCATCTCACTATCCATGATTTAAAATCAGGGGGGAGGAGGTAAAATCCGGGTAATTCAAAAAAATTATTGTATACAGAATCATAAACAACAGTTAATCCTTTGTCAGATTCGATTTGCGATACTTCACCAGCACACACGATGGAACCTACAACCGTAGCACCCATATCAAAAGTAATATTCCCGTTCGGTGCATAAATCAAAGCATGTACATCCGCTTCTTTCTTGAAAGTTATATCACCAAATAACGACATTATTATCGAATCCGTGTTATCGCCATAATCTGCAACTTTAGCTAAGTATATATCGCCCTCAGCTATGATGCTTCCTTCTCCTTGGAATTCAGACTCTTTATCACAATCTATACTTCCCGTGACGTATATGTTACCTTGGAGCGTGATTATGGAATCCTTTCCTACTGAAAGGTTGCCATTAATATATTTAGGGCCATATTCGATAATTCCAGAAAGGTTGACATCTCCATCAATTGTCCCTCCAGACAATGCTTCATTCAGGTAAGGTTCGAGAAATTCCTCGTTATCTTCGCTTGTGGGTATTTGAAGATCAGGATTATAAATAGCTTCACCATCGAGATACAAATCATCTTCATAGTCAAAAGTATCACCGTATATGATGTCTCCTATAACGCTGCATTCTTTCTTCAGATCTATGCCGCCAGTACTTACGATTGCGCCATCAAAAATGTCAAGATTTGAGCCTCCAGCAAGTTGGATGAAGGCTTCGACCTGGGTGTTTCTGCCACCCTCTTCATAAGCGGTAGAGGTCACTCTGAAAACGTCATCGTAAGCGCTGGTGGAAGCTAGCCACTGAATCGAAATTTCGATACTATTAACATTCAGTCCGGGAATGTTATACGGTTCAACAATTGGCACAGAACCTTCTCCGGGATCTCCATCATAGAAAATTGCATCGGTTTCAGTATTATCGTCATGATCTACCATCCATGGGGGTAAACCGTATACTATTTTTGGCCCGTTGCTAGTATTAACAAAAGTTACTAGTTCGTTTGAAACGTATTCTGAATCCTGATTCCTTATTAGCCAATAAGCGTACTCAATACCTGCATCTCCGTCATACAATTCTTCAGTTTTAGCTTCAAAAACATTTCCAGCAATCCTTCCGTTGGCAATGTAGTTGAGTAAAGGACCTAATGCTAAACTGACAAAGGCGATCATTATCAAAGTTAAAATGAATATATGACCATGCTGTCCTCTAATTGACCTTCTAGATAATTTTGATATTTTCATCACTTCACCCCCGTTTTAACCAAGCCTTGGTTCGATATCGTAATTCCTAGTCTTAGTCGCAGGTTGAAAGCCAGGTACTTCTGCGACTACGGTTAATCTGTATTTACCCGAATCAAGTATAATATTAAACGAATCAAGGTCAATATGTTGAGCAATTAAAAGCGGATTTCCTATCGTCTGCACCCAGGCTACATCGTTAATTTCAGGATAGCCTTCGTAGTGTTCAGCTTCAACTGTCGACATATGGTAACGACGCATACTGCCGTAGTCATCTATACTGTAAGTGACCTTATTTTTAATAGAATTTATTACTATTCCCACCCCTTCTCCTCCATCATACCATTCAACAAACTCCGTCCAGTAGACTGTTAGGACGTCAGTGGTTAAATCTGGGTCGGGTGTTGTTAGCAAGTCATCAGTCCTCAAATAATCAATGAAGGCTGGATCAGCCATTAACATATCCTTGCTTATCCAGTGGCCGACCTGCTGTACCTGGCGCACGGCGGTCATGTAATGGGAGTTAGCAGCGTTGCCTGCTATGAGCTGATAAACACCGGTAGCAGCAGCTCCCATTATAATACCAGTTATGGCAATGGCAATTATTAACTCTATTAGAGTAAAACCTGCTTCTGATTGTTTTTGTTTTACGACAATAGATTTCATCTCAGCGCTTTGTAGCCTTCGAGGGACACTTCCCCCTCATTATGTCTGACGATAATAACAATCTTTTGTAGTCCTTCTAGTCCTGGGATAGCCATTGCGGGGGTAATATTGTCGGTTTCATCGTCTATCAAATATTCAATTGCCTCTGCTCCTGAATCATCGACCCAAAAAACGGTATAGCCAAGGCTTTCCCAATCAGTGATTTCATCGTGAGGAATGGTATAACTATCTGCGTAAGGTAGAGATTTAATATATTCTATCTGCGATCTAGCAAGAGATTCTGCAGTGGTAAGAACCTGTGCGATAAGGTTGGTTCTGAAAGCCCAGACAATAGCCATCAAGAAGGTAACTATGATGATACCCAAGACCAGAGTGCCTATTAGCACCTCGATGAAGGTGAAGCCCTGCTGCCCTCCCGGCAGCCTGCGGCGATTACACCTGAGCATCTGCCCCTCTCTTATAACTGCCCGTACATAGAGTACATGGCAGAAACCATAATCATAGCGACAAAACCTACGATTATGCCGATAATAACCGTCATTGCAGGCTGGATCAGCCCCACCGCGGCGGTGATCCGGTCGCCGGCTTCCATCTCATAAGTCTCGGCAACCGTCGTCAGAGTCGAATCCAGGTGCCCGGTTCCTTCGCCGACGGCCACCATCTGTACCATCAGCGGCAGGAAAACCGGGTTCTTTTTCATCGGCTTGGAAAGGCCTTCTCCGCGAATGAGGTCATGCTGGATGCGGGTCAGGGCTTCCGTCATTACCTTGTTATCCGTTCCGGCAATCGCCAGAGAAAGGATATCCGGTAAAGGCAGGCCTACTTTAAACAGCAGGGATACGGTACGGGCCGTACGGCTCAGCTCGGTAAGCTGGACGATGCGGCCGATTACGGGTAATTTCAGCTTCAACTGCGAAGAGTGGTATTTGCCTTTGGGGGTACGGAAGTAGATTAATATGCCTATTATTAGCACGGCGAGGCCGACCAGCAGGTACAGCCAGTACGCATTCAGAAAATCCACCAGTGCCATAAGCATCTTTACCAGCCCGGGCATTTCGATGTTAAAGGACGCATACAGGTTCATGAAAGTCGGCAAGACAAACATGACGATGATGGCAACCACCGCCACCGCCACGACGGCTACAATCACCGGATAAGTCATAGCCCCCTTGATTTTCTTGTTGGTCATTTCCTGGCGTTCGATAAAATCGGCCATCTGGCGAAGCACGATATCAAGGTTACCGGCGACTTCGCCGGCGGCGATGGCCCGGTGATAAATCGAAGTAAAAGCCTTGGGGTGGCGCTTCATGGCAGTTGACAGCGAACTGCCGCCGCGGATATCGGAAACTATCTGGCCCAGAATCTGGCGGAGGGTTTTATCTCCGACCTGCTGCTGCAGCAGTTCCAGGGCGGCTACGATATCCGTGCCGGATTCAAGCAAGAGCGCCATCTGCCGGGAAAACATGACAATTTCCTTGGATTTTACCGGGGTCAGCGACACGTTGAGCTTGCTTAAATTAAGAGTAAATGCCTGCTTGATGGATACGATATTGTATCCACTGGCGTTGATAAGCTTACGGGCGGCGTCCTCCCCCTGGGCGGAGACCTTGCCCTTCACCAGTTTTTTATCCTTGGTATATGCTACATAGGAAAAATCCATCTTGCCTTTCCTCTACATATGCTCGGCGGTAAAAGCGCTGCGCAGAACTTCAGAAGGGGTGGTGATTTCCGCCTGGACTTTCAGCATGCCGTCGCGAATCATGGGCACCATGCCTTCTTTTATAGCCTGGTCCCTCAGGTCGGCGGTGTTGGCTCCCTTGATAAGCATTCGCCGTATGTTATCGCTCATGGTGAGCAGTTCAATTATGACGGTGCGGCCGCGGTAGCCGGTGTAGGCGCATGTCTTGCAACCTGCCCCGTAAGGGAACGTCTTGCGTTTTACTCCTATTTCTTTTTCATAGGCCAGTTGTTCTACCAGGGGGGCTTCCACCACCTGCACGCAGTCCGGGCAGACGCGCCTCACCATTCTCTGGGCGGCTACCCCGATCATGGCCGAGGAGAGCAGATAAGGTTCGACGCCGAGATCGATAAGCCGGAACAGCACGCCGATGGTGTCGTTGGCATGGATGGATGACAGCATCAGGTGCCCGGTAAGAGCGGCCTGGACGGCGATATTGGCGGTTTCGGCGTCGCGGATTTCACCTACCAGGATTACATCCGGGTCGAGCCGGAGTATGGACCTCAGCCCGGAGGCAAAGGTAATGCCTGCCTGGTTGTTGACCTGTATCTGGTTGATGTCATCGAACCGGTATTCAGCCGGATCTTCGACCGTTATTATCTTGCGGCTCATTTTGTCCAGCGAGTTTACCGATGCATACAGAGTGGTTGTTTTACCGGCACCGGTAGGGCCGCTGATCAGAATCATGCCGTAGGGCACCTTGAGCAGTTTGTTGTATTTTTCCAGCGTTTCCGGAAGCATGCCGAGCTCGCCCATTTCGAGTGTGGCTGTAGTTTTATCCAGCAGCCGGAGAACCGCCATTTCACCATGAACGGTAGGAGAAATGGCGACGCGCACGTCGATATCCCGGCCGGTTGTCTTGGTGTTGAACTGGCCGTCCTGGGCGCGGAAATGGTCGGCAATGTTCAAATTCGACATAATTTTAATACGGGATATCAGGGCCGAATGAATATCCAGCGGCAGAGTCATCACGTCATGCAGGGTGCCGTCGATGCGGTAGCGGGCACGCAGGCGCTGTTCCTGGGGCTCTATGTGGATATCGGAAGCCCGTGCCTTGATGGCTTCGTCGATAATCAGGTTCAAGGCGCGAGCCAGCGGCGCATCTATAACTGAATCGAGGTCCAGTTTTTCTTCGGCCTGCCCGCCGCCATACTGGATGGCAGAGATCTGATGCTCGATTTCGCCGTAGGCCTTGTAGTTGAAGTCAATGGCTTCCCTGACCTCCCTGGCGGGAGCCTGGACCGGCTTGATGCGCATCTTGCTCTGGATACCGAAAGCCTCCAGGGCGAGAATGTCCGTCGGGTCGGCCATGGCTACTTCAAGGGTCTTACCCTTGACGGAGACCGGTACGGCGCTGTAGCGCCGGGCCAGGACTTCAGGTATCAGCTGTATGGCTTCGGGCTGGACGCCGTGGCGCAAAGTCTTCTGGGGTTCGGCTGCAGTTGGCTTTTTGTAACCCTCGGCGGGTTTTTCGGGAGCTGTGACGGCAGCTTCATCTTCCCGGGCATTTCTGAGTTCGATAACCTTGATGCCCTGGTGTTCGGCAAACTGCCGGGCCGCCGGCGTCAGGCTGGCTCCCTCGAGGGCGATAATTTTATCATCCAGGCCCACGTCATAGGCTTTGGTATCGAACAGGGAAATGGTATTGAGGCTGACCTCACGCCCCCCGGAAAGAATATCGATGCCCAGGGTGTGGCTCATGCCCGACCCGTCTCCAAATGCCAGTACATTGAAACTGTACTCCACTCCGGAGCGTCCCCTTAGTTTGGCTTCCTGGTCTACGCGATAGCCCATATCGCCAAGAGATTTCAGCAGGTGCTGGTGCGTTTCGAAGCGTAAAGGCGCCGAACTGGCTTTGGGCGGGATGACGTCATTGATCAGGGTGTCGATTTCGGCTTTTTCGATTACCTTGATGCGCTGTTTCAGGGCTACGTCGAGAATTTCTTTGGGCAGAGAGTTTTCGGTAACCATCATACGGTACTTGATGCCCGTGTCGAACGCCCTGTTGGCAAAGTCGAAAATGTGCTCTTCGGCCTTGCCTGCTTTGCCATTGGCAAGGACCAGTACGGCTATCACCTGCTCGGTAAAACCGTCATCTCTCTGGGCGAGCAGGTCGAAGGAATGGCGCACGCCGGACTTGCCTCTCAGGCTGGAACTCTGGCTGACGTCGAACCCCCTGGCGTTAAAATACCGGGTGATTTTATCCGTCAGCGCGGCTGTTCCTGTATCCTGGGCTACGTTATCTTTAGACATACTGCTCCAATAGCCTGAAAAATCCTTATAACGGGCTTTCCTCCACGTTTATCAATCCGCGGCGGATAGCCAGGACCACGGCGTGAGCCCTGTCGTTGGCATTGAGCTTGCGCATAATGGCGCTCACATGATTCTTGATGGTTTGCTCGCTTATGCTGAGAATCCTGGCAATCTGCTTGTTGGAGTTGCCTTCGGCGATGTAACTGAGTATCTGGCGTTCACGGTTGGTAAGCGGGGCAACCACGGCTTCGATGTTGTTACCGAAAATTTCCATTTCCTGGAAGGTCTTCAATACCTTTTTGGCTACCGAAGGGCGGTTCATGACATTATCATTGATCGGGTATTCGCCCCTGGCGGCCCGGCGGATATTGGAAATCAAATCATTCGGGCCTACTTTTTTATCCAGGCAAGCCACCGCAGAAGAGCGGATCACCTCGAAAAGGTCCTGGTCGCTGGGGTTCGGCGAGAGCATGATTACCTTGGTGTTAGGGTAGCGCCGCGCTATTCTGGCGCCCAGTTCCATCCCGTTATAGCTGGCCAGGTCCGACCCCAGCAGGACTACGTCGGGCGACCAGTTGTCTATCGAAGCTATGCCTTCTTCGGTAGGGTCGTAATCCACTACTTCAAGGTCGGGCTGAGTTTCGAGGTGGCTGCGAATCCCGTTTCTGTAGTAAGGCTGTTCATCGATTATCATTATGCGTATTTTATTCAATTTGCTGTTCCCCCTGGTCCGTTTAGGTTACTGCTGTTCGATAATCCCGGGCATGTCCCTGAAGAACGATACCACATCTTCCTTCTTAAAGCGGCGGTCTCCCCGGCTGCCGATACGGTAGGCTTTCAGGGTTCCCTGGTTGCTCCAGCGCCTTACCGTATTGATATGCACGTTCAATATCTGCGCCACTTCACTGGTTGTCAGCATCGGCCCAATATCATTTGCGTTATCGTTCATTAATACTCCCCTTGTATATAAACATAACTTACTAATTGATACCGGACCTAATCATATATTACCCTAAATCAATTATCTATCCCCCAATAGTTCTAAAATTACTACCAATTAGTACTGGTATAATAGTCATATGATACAACAAATACAAGGTATTTAACAGATATTTGATATCAAAACAGGAAAAAGAATCAATAAAACTCTGTTGAAGCTGTTGCCGTGATAAATTCAAGGCCCGGGTTTTTCCGGCGCTCGAACGGCGCGGACCGGCAGGAGAGAAAAACATGCCTGCCAGCTATCCTTTTTTAAAACGCTTCGTTATAATTGTTGCACGTGATAACACCACTCCGGCCGGACTTGGCAGGCCGGCTGGTAGAAGGGGGTTAACAGGTGCATAGTGACCAGAGCCTGGTCGACCGGGCAAAACGGTATGACCAGGAAGCTTTTGCCCAGCTGTATGAGGAAAACTTTGACAGGATTTACCGGTACATTGCTTTGAAGATCGGCAACCAGATGGAGGCCGAGGACCTGACACAGCAGGTATTTATGAAAGCTTTGAAATCGATATCCTCCTACAAGTGGCAGGAGGTGCCGTTTTCAGCCTGGCTGTATAAAATTGCGCACAACCAGGTGGTCGACTATTTGCGGAAAAAGACCCGCCAGCCGACTACCGAGTTGAATGAAGATATAACCGTGGCCGAAGATAATCCATATAAGAACGTCGAATTGAAGGTTGAGCTGGAACAACTGGCCAGGGCGCTTAAAAAGCTGACCCCTTTGCAGCAGGAGGTGCTGGCTTTGCGTTTTTCCTGTGAAATGCCGATTGCCCAGGTAGCCGGTGTGATGGGCAAGAACGAGGGGGCTGTTAAAGCCCTCCAGCACAGCGCCGTCCAGGCCCTGAGAAGAATAATGGTGGTGAACAGGGGTGAATAGAGAAGAAATGAATAACAACTTCGATTCTGTTTTTGAAAAATGCATGGAAGATATTGTCTGCCATAACCGGAGCCTGCAGGATTGTCTGGAAGCCTACCCTGAACATGCCGGGGAACTGAAGCCCCTTCTGGTTACCGTGGCGGCTTCCCGGGAAGCGGCTGGAGTAAGCCCGCGTGAGGATTTCAAAGCCAGGGCTCGATATGAATTCTATTCCGCCGTCGCCGAGATCAGGGAGAAGCAGAATATACCGTGGTTCAGGCGCTCGATGGGCTGGGTTCAGGTGGGGATAAGCGCGATGGTTGCCCTGATGATTACCGGTGGGGGGGTTATTGCCGCTTCCGGTTCCAGCCTGCCCGGCCAGCCGTTGTACAGTGTTAAGATTTTTACTGAACAGATTCAGGTCGGGCTGACTTTCTCCGAAACAGCACGGACTCAACTGTATGCCAATCTCGCCGACCGGCGCGTCGATGAAATTATTACCCTGTCCGAAGACGGCAACATCGGCCCGGTTATGGAAGCCAACGAAAGGCTCGGTTCCAGTTTTGCCGAGATGGCAGGCACGTATTCCGGCTTTCCGGGAACCCAGCAGCCGCCTGCGCTGGTTGACAGTCTTGTCGATGTTGCATCTGCCCCCGAGGGAGAAAAAGTCCGCGCCAGCGTGCCCGAGAGTTTTGTAATCGAAGACGGGGATAGCGACACGGTAGCCGGTTTGAAAAACAAGGCCGTAGCCGGCTACCTTGCCATCGTCCAGAGTATAAACGGCACGGCCGGAACGATGAAGGCCGCCCTGGAAGAGACCCTGGCGGTATACGTCCAGGGCTATGAAAACGCTATTAAACTGGCACGGGACCAAGCTTGATTAATTGACACGCTTTTATACTGAACCTATACTTTAACCGGGCTGCTTTTTACGGCGCCCGGTTAAAGTATTTCTGACAGTTTGCAATTATGCCGGACAACCAGATAGAAACGAAACAGGCAATCCTGAACGCAGAAAAGTCAGCCGTCAAGCAGGCCGGACAGGAACGCGAAGCCGCTGTCAGGGATGCAAAACAGCTCGAACGGGATACCTGCCGCAGTTTGATGGCGGCGGTTGAAAACCTCAAACAGGAACTGAAAAAAGCCGGGAGCAAAGACGAAAAAGCGGCTTTGCAGCAGGCAATAAAAGAGGCAGAGGCCGCCGGCAGGCAGACTATTTCCAGGGCCAAAAAGAATGCTGAAATACAGATTAAAATTGCCCTGGAGCAGGAAAAAGAGAGTATCCGGCAGGCAAAGGCAGAAAAGGACCGGGCCCTGCAGGAGCTGAAGCTGAAAACCGGGCCGGCGACAGTCAAAGCCGGTAGAAGTACCCTGCCGGACAGTAAAGATTCTGCCGTATCTGCACCGGACGCAGATACGGGCAACCTCGAGCCGGCTCAGCCGCCCGTTGCAGATGAGATTCCAGGAAAAAGCACGGAAGAAGTATCACCGCCCGCGCCCGTGGTTGATAAAGTACTGCAAAGTATCGAAAGCCCCGCTGTCGAAACACCTGAATCTGCCGGATCCGGCAGAAGGGCTTCCGGATACGATGATATACTGCGGTCCCTGGAGGAAATCGGCCGGAAGTTGGAAGAATCCAGGAAAGCCCGGATGGAGCTGGCTGCCCGGCCTGATGAAAACAGTGCTGCTGCAGATATTTCTCAGGCACTTCCGCCGGGCGCATCCGCTCAAGTACCTGCCGGTCAGGCCGGCGAAGAGGTTGCCGGACCCGCTCAACCCGAGCCCGCAGCACCTGAGGAAACCATGACTGCCGGCAAGGCGCCTGATGAGCTGGCGGCACAACCCCAGCCAGCCGAAGCCGGACTGTTCGAAGGCAGGGTAAGGATTATCATACAGAATCCGTCCTCTGCCGCGGTAAAAGCATTCGGGGAAAAGCTGAAGCGGATGGAAGACGTAAGAATGCTGCTCTTCGGTGGGTCGGCCGATGAAGGCGTCCAGGTTGTCCTGATGGTGTTAAAACCCGTTCCACTCGAAGAGAAAATCGAACAGACCGGGCAGGTTGAAATTGTAAGTTCTACACCCAGCGAGATAACGCTGCGGTTTAAAACTTAATACACATGATACATTTTGAGTGTGCAGGTTGAATTAGTGGAAATATACGATCTGGTTACCAACAAGGCAGTTGTCGCACCGCTTGTCGCCTGGTATATCGCCCAGTCGTTAAAAGTCATCATTGAACTGGTAAGAAACCATAAACTGGACCTGGGCAGGCTGGTATCCAGCGGAGGCATGCCGAGCGCGCATTCCGCCATGGTAACCGCCCTGGCCACCGTGCTGGGAATGACATGCGGGCTCGGTTCGGCGGAGTTTGCCATTTCGATAATATTTGCCGGAGTTGTGCTTTATGATTCGGCGGGAGTTCGTCAGGCTGTCGGCCAGCAGGCGGCGGTGCTCAACCGCATTGTGCGTGAACTGAAAGAACGGCGGCCCATGGCTGAGCTGGAGCATGACCTGAGGGAATTGATCGGCCATACACCGTTCGAGGTCGGCGGCGGTGTGGTCATCGGGGTCGGCTTTGCCATATTCTGGGTGCTGGTTATCCCTTAAGCATTTCGCCTGGCGCGCTTGAATTTGGTCCATCCCAGGGTTGCAGCTAAGGATAAAGCGCTTACCAGTACTATGGTTGCTCCACTGGCAAGGTCCAGCTGATAAGACAGCCACAACCCGGCAATTGTAAATACCGCACCCAGCAATGACGACACCAGCATCATTTTTTTAAGGCTCCGGGTAAGCTGGGAAGCAATGGATGCCGGTATGGTAACCAGGGCTATCACCAGTACGATGCCCACAACTCTTATGAGTACGACTACCGTGAGGGCAATAAGGCAGAGCAGTACCAGGTTAAGAAAAAGGGTGGGCACACCTACCACGCGCGAGAACTCTTCATCGAACGAAAGCGCACTGAATTCCTTGAAAAAAAGCGTGACAACCAGCAGGATGATGCTGTCGAGCACCAGCATCATCCAGATATCGGAAGTGGGAACGGTCAGAATACTGCCGAACAGGTAGCTGAACAGGTCTGGGGCATAACCGGGCGCCAGGCCTATGAAAATCACTCCCAGTGCCATACCGGTTGCCCATAATATGCCTATGGAGGCATCCTCGGACAACCGCGTTCGGCGCGTAACCGTGCCCATCAGCAGGGCTGCACCCAGGGAAAACATCAGGGCGCCGGTGACCGGGTTGAAACCCAGCAGATAACCCAGGCCTATACCCCCGAATGAAGCGTGGGCTATGCCGCCGCTGACAGACACCATTCGTCTCACTACCACGTAAGTGCCGATTAAGCCGCAGGCTACAGCCGCCAGCAGGCCGGCAACAATGGCATTCCGCATGAACTCGTACTGCAGCAAGTCCAGCATCAGCGAGGATGATCCTTCAGAACACGGTGCGGGGCACCATGAGCTATCAGTTCGACCGGGCACTGGTAAGCAGCCTCAAGGTCCTCGGTGGTCAACTGGCCGGTACCGTGGTAATACAGCCGCCTGTTGAGGCAGGCCACTTTTTTAACATATTGCGAAACCGCGCTGATATCGTGAGATACCATCAATATGGCCATTTGCCGGTTCAGTTCAGAAAGAAGTTCGTAAAAACCTTTCTGCATTGCCGAATCGACATTCGACATGGGTTCGTCCAGCAGCAGAAGCTTGGGACGGGTTGCCAGGGCCCGGGCTATCAGCACGCGCTGCTGCTGGCCGCCGGAAAGCTGGCTTATATGCCTGTTTTTGTAGTTTAGCATTTCTACCTTTTCAAGCGCCTCGTGTGCCGCATCCCTGTCCTGCGAGGAATAACCTTTCAGCAACCCGGCGTGCCCCAGCCTGCCCATCAGGGCCACCTCCCAAACGTTTATTGGAAACTGGCGGTCAAAGGCGTGAAACTGGGCAACATACCCGACCTGGCGGCTGGCTTTTCCAGGCGGCATGCCCAGGATTTCGACGCTCCCCCTGGCAGGTTCGATCAACCCCAGGATGGTTTTGAGAAGAGTGCTCTTACCACCGCCGTTGGGGCCGATGATACCCACAAAATCCCGGGATTCGATGCTGAGGCTTATATCCTCAAGCGCGGTGAAGCCGTTGTAGTTGACCCATACATTGTTCAAACTGGCTATAATGCTCATAACTTTTCAGGTACTGTCAACCATATCCAATAAATTATTCCAAATACCTTTACCGGTTAGTTCATCGCCTCGACCATTACCTGGTAAATATAGCGCATATTGCCCGAATAATCCCTGGCAAGCCCGTCAATATATTCTACCACCCCGTCGATTTCCCGGGCGATTGCGGCGGCGTTGTCCTGGTTGAACTGAGGGGATACGAATATTACCCTTACGCCGGCAGCTTTCGCCTGCTCTATCAAACTGACCATACCTGCGGGGGTCGGTTCTTTGCCTTCTTCTTCGATTGCCAGTTGTACCAGATCATAATCCCGCGCAAAGTAGCTCATGGACGGGTGCTGCATCATAAAAACCCTGTTTTCAATTTGAGAAAACCCGGCCGAAAAATCCTGATGCATGGTTTGGAGTGACTCGAGGTAGCTGTCCCGGTTTTGCTGGTAATATTCGCGGTTTTGCGGATCCAGCTCGATCAGCCCGTTGCAGATATTGTTAACCATAATCCGTGCATTGACCAGTGAAAGCCAGATGTGAGGGTCATGCGTGCCATGTGTTTCTTCTTCTTGGTGATCATGTTCCTGCATTTCGATAAGTTCGATTCCCCGGGAACAGTCGACACAGGTGATCCCCGGGTTCACTTCCAGCAGTTTTTCCAGCCAGCTGATTTCGAATTCAACCCCGGAACCCACCGCAAAATAGACCTCCGAGCCGGATAGCGCGGTCATCTGTGAAGGGGTGGGTTCGTAGGTATGCGGGGAAGCGCCGGGAGGCACCATCACCGTAACCGCAATTTTTTCCCCGCCGACTGCTTCGACAAACTCGGCCTGGGGGAGTATGGTAACTGCCACGCCTATCCGGCCGTCAACGTCGTCCTGCGGGCGGCAGGAGGTGACAGCCGCCATACCCGCCAGCAGGACGATCGCCACCACGAACGATGATAACCTGCCGGGCGCTGAACCCTTCATTCTCCCGACTCTTTTACACACAAACTGTTTTTTATTCCGGAGCAGGTGGGGCAAATGCCGGTCAGTTCGAAGGAGTGCCCGGTGATAATAAAACCGGTATCGGATCCGACTCGGCTGACCACCTCATCCAGGCGGCAGCCTTCGATGTCTATCACCAGGCCGCAACGGCTGCACAGGAGATGGTGGTGGTGCTGACGGGGCCGTCTTAAAAGGTAGCCGGTATGCCCGTTTTCAAGGTTGAAGCGGCAAACCAGGCCCGCCTTTTCAAGAACGTCCAGGGTTCGGTAAATGGTAACCATGCCGGTACCGGATGAATTTGAACTGACCTTATGGAAAACTTCGGCGGGAGTCAGGTGGCTGCTGCTGCACTCGAGAACCTTGATAATCCGGCGCCGCTGCGGGGTGATCTTGCATCCGGTCTGGCGCAGGGCACTGATAATATCACTATAGGTATAGCTCATTTAAATACCAAATGAAAATGGTTTTCAATTATTATAGCCCAAGAAAGCTAAAAGTCAACCCTTGCCGGGGTGTTGGTTATGTTCGGTTGTAGTGGAACATTTTTCCAGAACTAACAAACAACAGCTATGATTATTGCTATTATGGCTAATATCATTGAGATAATAGCGATTAAGAATAACAGAGGATATTGACTAATATCAAACACCAGATAACTGGTTACAGATAACTGGTTACAGATAACTGGTTACTATGTTTCAAACATTTGCTGAAGCTCATCTATTACTTCATGCAACAGCGGAAACGCTTGTTCGTCCTTAAGGCTTATTCTAGCGATTTCCTTTCCTGTTTCTGTATCAAACACATGCTTATGGTAGTCATCATAGGAATCCAGATTATCATAGCGCAATATATTCCACTTTCCAATTATAGAGGCGTTATAACAATAACTAAAACACTTTATTTTTAGCAACCCCTTGCCAAATTGTTGGGTTTTATAGCCTTTTTTAATCTTTACTACTATATTTTGTTTACAGTATATTTCGCCTATTAATATCGCAATAACCGAATGTCCGTCAATTGATGAATACAACTCAATTTCGGGCAATGGTTTTGAATGGTCTACAAATGGATGGTTGTTTATATGGTTGTGGTAAGCTAGCTCATAGCTCTCTAATGTATTCCAACCATGCCTGTCTTTTATGCCCCGTTGCTGCCGTTTCTTAAGCTTTTTAGGATTTGCACGTCCTGCATCCAACTGCAAATTTCCCCTGTTTCTTCTATTTTGTCTTGTTTTAAAGCTAATAGCATATTAGAAGAGGACATGCCGTATCGGTGTTCATATTGCTCTATATGGGATAGCAATTTCTCGATTAAAGGTACAGCGGGTTGAACCTTGATGTTATAGCGGGATTCTATGGCAACTATGTCCATAGTATCACCCCCTAATTGAGTAGTGTTGCTATTATAGCAACCATTGTCGCTTGTGTGTCAATACTAATTTACGATTATTTTCAGTTTTTCTAACCCTTCATACCAAAAAGATATTGTGGTATTGGCACCCCGTGTTATTTCTGGCATACCGTCCAGATATGGGTTAAAACGAAAACGAAAGGGGGTGGTAAAAAGCAAAGTGAAAAAAGCACCCGTGATAGATGTTAAGCCTAGTCTATCAACGGTATTTCTAAAAACAAGTAAGAGCAGATAACTCTTAATTACCTGCTCTTACCGATTAGGCAAGGGGGCTTCGTCTAATGGCTCGGACGACGGTCTTTAAAACCGATAAATGCGGGTTCGATTCCCGTAGCCCCCGACTATATTTTTATCTTATACTTGTCTTTTAAGGTTGTCAATACCCGCTTAAAAAACGGTAGCGTAAACTATTCTGTGTAAATTGTTTCCCGGCAAATAGAAAAGGGCGTATCCTTTCAAGTTAGACAAATAAA
>ENA-ORXD01000639-ORXD01000639.1-sediment-metagenome-genome-assembly--contig:-NODE-639-length-40955-cov-4.387494_pt1 | contig 40955 bp, 40 predicted proteins | sample MGYA00237862_ERZ511471 | MGnify/ENA metagenome assembly ERZ511471 | reverse complement strand
CAGAACCACATTTTATGATCATACCGTATTGACATGGCCGCATTTATGGTAGTAGTCTTCGATTGCTGCCTTCAGGGCTTCTTCGGCAAGCATGGAACAATGCATTTTAACCGAGGGCAATCCACCCAGCGCTTCGGCGACAGCCTTGTTGGATATCTGCAAAGCTTCTTCAATCGGCAACCCTCTGACCATTTCGGTAACCATTGAACTGGTAGCTATGGCCGCCCCGCAACCCAGAGTCTTAAATCTTGCCTCCGTAATAATCCCGTTGTTTACCCGGATATAAAGCTCCATTATATCACCGCATATCGGGTTGCCCACCCGCCCGGTTCCATCCGGGTTTTCCATACCACCGGCATTTCTGGGGTTGTGGAAATGGTCCATGACCTGTTCTGAATACAATGAATTAACTTCCCCCATTATCCTGCCTCCTTGCCGGAAATAGTCAGCGGCGACATTGCCCTCAACCTTGAAACGATGCCGGGCAGCACTTCCAGAAGACGTTCGATATGCGCTGACGTCGTCCATTTTCCCAGGGTAAGGCGCAACGAACCATGCGCCAGTTCGGGGGACAATCCCATTGCCATCAGTACGTGGGAGGGCTCAAGGCTGGATGAAGTGCAGGCTGAACCGGTCGAGGCACATATTCCTTCGAAATCCAGGTTCAACACTACGGATTCACCTTCCACGCACCTTATGCTGACATTCACGTTATTGGGCAGCCTGGCAACAGGGTGGCCGTTGAGCCTGATGCCTTCAATGTCATCCATGATTCCCCGGATCAACTGATCGCGCAGGCGGCACAATCTCCGGGATTCGTTTTCCATCTCACTTCCTGCAATCTCGACAGCTGCCCCAAAGCCGACAATCCCGGGCAGGTTTTCAGTGCTTGCCCGCAGGCCTCTTTCCTGGCCGCCGCCGTGCAGGAGCGGTGATATTGTGGTGCCCTTCCTGATAAAAAGCGCCCCGACTCCTTTGGGGCCGTAAAGCTTGTGAGCCGACACAGACAGTAAATCGACATTCATCCGGCCAACATTTACCGGCACCTGGCCCAACGTCTGGACAGCGTCACAGTGAAAATAAACACCGGCCTGTCGGGCAATAGCACCGATTTCAACCACCGGCTGGAAGGTACCCACTTCATTGTTGGCATGCATTACCGACATAAGAATGGTTTCGGGCTTCAGGCTGTTCTTTACACTGCCCGGATCAACCATACCATATTCATCCACCGGAAGGTAAGAGATATCAAATCCCTGTTTTTCCAGGAACCTGCAGGATTCAAGGGATGCATGGTGTTCGATGGAACTGATGATAATGTGGTTACCCCTTTTCCGGTTCGCCCAGGCAATGCCTTTAAGGGCAAAATTGTTTGCCTCCGTACCGGAACTGGTAAAGACGATTTCTTCTTTACCGGAGCCGATAAATGCCGCTATCTTGCTCCTGGCTTCTTCAACCGCCGCCCTCGATTGTTGCCCGCAGGTGTGTATGCTCGACGGGTTGCCGAATTGAGCGAAGTAATACGGCTGCATTGCTTTTATTACCCGCGGGTGAGCGGGTGAAGTTGCTGCGTAATCCAGGTATATCTGTTCCATAACTGTCCTCTAACTTTTTCCATCGATATTAAACCAGGGGGTCATTTCTCCAGGTTCTTGAATTTTATTTCCGATTCAATGCCCGGGATCGGCGCTACCGGTTCAGTCAGCAGAAATTCACCTTTGCCAATCCACTTTTTCAACAGGTTGGCTATTTCCAGCGCCTTGTAGTAACTCGACAGGCTGGAAGTCGGAATCTTCCTGCCGTCGAATTCGATATGACCGCTTTTCAGTTGAGCGTAGCTTACTTCACCCAAAACATCCGGCTTTCGCCGGGGATAAGACTCGGAATAATCCACGATGGGGGCAAAAATTTCGTCATCGGCCACAGCGGTGAACCTGAGCACATCCTCGGAAAGTACAGGTATGGGGATACCGATACCCACAATTAACGTGGTGCCGTAACCGGTCATTCTCGAACCTCTCAACCATTCGGGTTTCATCTGCTTCAAATCACCGATTACCGACAGGGTGCCTGCCGGTTTTTTGGGTACGCCGTTTTCACTTCTGGGTACCAGCGGATTATGCTGTGTTCCCTGCCAGGCGATAAGGCCGGTACCGCCGCCAAGGAATATTCTTGTGCCAATGCCTATGGTTTTGTAGTAAGGATCATTCAAAAGGGGTGAAAGCTGTCCGGCACTGCAGTAACTGGCGTTTCCCAGATGGGGTTTTAATATTCCGAGGTATGTATATATGGTTTTGCTCGAAAGATTCAAAGCCACGTTATAATTCTGGTAGCAGTTGCGCACGTTAAACAGAATTGCCTCGTTAACCGATTCCAGGTTGATTTTCGTTTCCAGGTGTTTGGACGGATAACAATCGGTGCCATAGGCCGAAGCCGTCAGGATTAAATCTTTCCCGGTTACCAGGTCCTCGATTACGTGTCCTCCTCCGTAGCGGAATTCCCCCGGGTATATTTTGTTTCTCGGGTCATCATCGGCAACAGCTGTGGCGCCTATGAACAGGTCGACTGCGGCCAGTCCGGAATATGCCGGAATGCCGTTTAAATAGACATGGCCGCCGCCAAACTTGATTCTCGGTGCCGGATGGCCTGTATTGATAAAAGCGCCGGATGAACACATCGGCCCGAAAGTGCCGGTGGTAACCACATCAACCTCGCGAGCCGTGCGGGAGATACCTCTATCTTTGACGATTCCGATTATCTCTTCGGCGTTTACCACCACGGCATTGCCGGCCTTAATTTTTTGGTTTATCTCAGCGATAGTTTTCATATCATTTTGCTCCTTTATGCTCGATACTGGTTTCAGTTCAGCCCCGCAAGGGGCAAAACATCAGACATAAAGGGGATACCATCACTCGGGCGGCAATCATACCGGTGATTACTGCCAACTCCAGCCCGATTTCGTTTTCTTGTTGCATAACACGATTTCTCTTTAACGCCGGAATTATTCCGGCAACTGGGATGATGGCCAGGTCGAGAGGTAGCGTTCGCCGGTGTCCGGCAGCACAACCACAATCATTCTGGCTTTATTTTCCGGTCTTTTAGCTAATTCAATGGCAGCCCATACAGCAGCACCCGAAGAAATACCAGCCAGGATGCCTTCCTCTCTCGCCAGACGAGCTGCCGTGACCATAGCATTTTCATTGGTTACCGCGACAATCTCGTCCACCAGGTCCAGCTGTAGAATATCGGGCACAAATCCGGCACCGATTCCCGGTATCCTGTGCATTCCCGGTTTGCCGCCGGAGAGCACCGGGGAACCAGCCGGCTCAACGGCGACCGCTTTAAATCCCGGCTTCTTTTGCTTCAATATCTGGGCTACCCCTGTCAGGGTGCCACCGGTCCCTACTCCGGCTACCAGGATATCTACCCCTCCCCCGGTATCGCGCCAGATTTCCTCTGCAGTGGTCAACCGGTGAATTTCGGGATTTGCCGGGTTTTTAAACTGACATGGCATAAAATAACCCGGGTTATCCCTTACCAGTTCCTCTGCCTTGCTGATAGCGCCGGTCATACCTTGATTTGCCGGAGTCAGTATCAGCTCGGCCCCGAATACGCTCATCAACTGCCGCCGTTCAACGGTCATGGTTTCCGGCATGGTGAGTATGAGCCGGTAACCACGACTGGCACACACAAAAGCCAGAGCAATACCCGTATTGCCGCTGGTAGGTTCAACTATTACGGTACCGCTGCTGATCAACCCCTTGACTTCCGCGTCTATGATCATGGCTGCCCCGATTCTGTCTTTGACGCTGCCGGCAGGATTAAAAGACTCCAGTTTTGCCACAACGACCGCTTTCACGCCGGCGGCAACCCGATTCAGACGTACCAGCGGGGTATTGCCAATTAGTTCGGTCACATCAGCGGCAATACCCCTGGTTAACCCGGGTATCTGGATTGTTCCGTATTTTATTACGTTCATCTGCGATTTCGACATCTTAAGGTCCTTTTCCGAAAGCCGCCTGCCCCGGGCGGGCTATATGTAATACATGGCTGAATCAGCCTTTTCCTTGGTCTGCTGGCGCATGACCAGGTCCTGTAAAGTGGTCGACCCAAGAATACCGTCAATGGCATGCTTGATATCGAACCAGACGTCCCGGGTGGCGCATTTTCCGGAACGGTCGCAAATTCCAGGCGTGGTTACACATTCAACCGGAGCAATTGACCCTTCCATTAACTTGAAAACATCATTCAGCTTGATATCAGCCGGGTCTTGAACCAGCGAAACGCCCCCTTTTGAACCCCGGGTACTCCTTATCAATCCGCCGGCGATTAGAGGCGCTATTAATCTCTCCAGGTAGCGCAGAGAAAACTGCTGACGCGCTGCAATGTCTTTCAGCATCACAGGCTCCTCCTCCCGGTGCATAGCGATATCGAGGAGGGCTCTTATTCCATACCGGCCCCGGGTCGAGATTCTTACTGGCATATGTTTCCTTTCTTGACTTTGTCCATCTTTTTGGTGTACTTTACCACCAAACGAAGGGCCTGTCAATAAGGACAGCGCGCCACACACAGAACTAATTCTAAATAACCAAAAGATGTATTTGGATAAAAAAGGCGGAATAAGTAATGGAAGATATCTGGCAGGAAATTGTTCGCATCAAGCGCCTGGGCGGTATCTCAGCCCTGGCTACCATTGTAAGAGTGAGGGGTTCAACACCCCGGTCGACCGGCGCGAAAATGCTCATCCGCAGTGATGGGTCATTCATTGGAACTCTTGGAGGCGGCTGCCTCGAAGCTTCTGTATGGCAAGCGGGTATGAAAGTGTTGAGAGAAAAAGAACAGGCATTGCTTGATTTCGACCTTACCGGTAGAAGCGAAGCCACTGAAGGCCTGATATGCGGCGGCACTATGCAGGTGCTCGTCGAGCCAATTTTACCGTAACAGGACAGTACCTCGTACAAGCTTCGAATCCGATTCATAATCAGCGCTCCGCGGGCACAACTGCACGGCCTGCATTCGGGTAAAAGAAGGGATCAGGTATACAATACGCTTGGGCTCACAGCAAGTTGCGTCAAGTTTATGCCGGTCACTGGCGGCTGGTGTATAATAACCGAAATAATCTAACATGAGAGGTTGGTTACACATGTCCGAGAAAACCTATTCCGCCCCGCCGCCCATGACTATCGACCCAGAAAAAGACTATTTTGCCACCATCGAGACGGATAAGGGCAGCATCCTCCTGGAACTTTTTGCCGCCGATGCTCCCAAAACGGTAAACAATTTTGTTTTCCTGGCAAGGGAAGGTTTCTACGATGGCGTTATCTTCCACCGTGTCATCCCCGGTTTCATGGCCCAGGGCGGAGACCCCACCGGAACCGGCCGCGGCGGCCCGGGCTACACCTTCTCCGATGAATTCTCCGGCCAGCGCCACGGTACCGGAACCATATCCATGGCCAATGCCGGGCCCAATACCAACGGTTCCCAGTTTTTCATTACCTATGCCCCTCAGCCCCATCTGGACGGGCGCCACTCGGTATTCGGCCAGATGATAAGCGACATGGCTGTGCTGAAAACCATTACCAATGGTGACGTGATGAAACGCGTCATTATTACCGAAAAATAGCAGCTTGTTAGATCATAGCCACCGGGGTGCGAAGTTCAGGCAGGTTTCAGCGCCCTGGTGGTTATCAGCGTACTGGTGTAGTTGGGCAGCACTTCATCTTCACCCGGGACGAAATTGTCTTCGAAAAACCCGGTCAGGACAAAGCCGGCTTCAATCTGGCCGCCGATCTGGTCTTCCAGGCTGTGGCCGAATTCCATGGGCTCATCCGGGCCGGTTACTTCCAGCCGGTCTTCATCGTTCATATGCTCCAGGTCCGAATAGGGCACGGCATACTTCACCTGCAAAATGCCCTGCTGTTCCAGTTTCAAATCGAACATATACATTATCGGGTTGCAGAAACCGGCAATTAACGTGCCGCCTTTCTTGAGAACCCGGTAAGCCTCCCGCCACACCGGCTTGATATCCGGCACAAACAGATTGGAAGTAGGATGAACAACAATATCAAAGGTTTCATCTTTAAATTGTGAAAGGTTGCGCATGTCCCCGTCGACCAGCCGGATATCAAGGCCCTCCCTCTGGGCTACCAGGCGGTCCTGAGCAAGCTGTGCCGGAGAATTGTCCAGAACGGTGACTCTGGCACCCGCCGCCGCCAGCACCGGCCCCTGCTGGCCTCCGCCGGATGCCAGGCATAAAATCTCCAGCCCCTGCATGGAAGCAGGAAACCAGTTCCTGGGCACGGGTTTTAACGGCGTCATTACAATGGACCACTCTCCCCGCCGGGCTTTTTCAATTACTTCGCGGCTGACAGGGACGGTCCATTCGTTTTTCTTTTCTACCAGCCGGTCCCAGGCTCCCCGGTTATGTTCTCTGACATCCATGCTTTTACCTCCTGTGTTCAGGTGTATTCCAAAATTTGTTTTACCGGTGTTTATTCATCCGCAAAAAACCTTTCCGGCGCGCCATTCCCGGTTGTGAGCCCCAGTTCTTTTATAATACCAATGGCATTACGGGGCGCATATGCCTGGTAGTGGTTGTTAAAAAAGGCAAACACCTGCTTGACCCGGCTTGCCGCCAGTTCCACCGTTCCGGCCAGTTCGGTTATTTCCTGCGGGGAATACAGGTATTTGTACCGCGTTTCAACGTTGCCCTTCCACCACATCCCGGCGTTGCGGCCGTGGAAGCGAAAATAGGCAAAGTCGGCTGTTGACGGCAAATCAGCCGAAACCGAAAGCTCAAACTTGGGTTCATCCGCCTGTACCCAGGCAGCATTGCCGGCACCCAGTAGCCCGACGGTTGCCGGGTCGTCGCTCCAGCTACGGTGGCGCAGTTCTATGGCGAAGCGGTAATCCCCAAAGGTGTCAATGAGTGCCGCCACGAGGTGCCTGGAGTCCTGGCTGTTTTTAAAACTCGGCGGAAACTGGGCCAGCAGAGCCCCAAGTTTGCCGGATTCTTGCAGCGGCTGAAGGCTGGACCTGAAAACAGCTACGTCGTCCGGTGAAATGGCGGCTGGTTGGCCGGTGGCTGCTTTGTACATTTCCGGATGGGTAAACTTCTGCCACAGCTTGACAGTGAAAAGGAAGCCTTCAGGCACGGTTTGGGCCCATTTTTCTACAAGTTCGGGCGCCGGCGGGCGGTAGAATGAAGAGTTCAACTCCACCGCATCGAAAAAACGGCAGTAATATTCCAGTTCATTTTTAGTGCCGCGCGGGTAAAAATGCCCTTTCCAGGTGCCTTCCCCGGAAGGGTAGCTCCATCCTGAAGTCCCAATATGCACATTAGCTTTCGTAACCATTGCCTGCAATCCTAATTATAGCTAATTGACGCCGTTTAATATACTGTGCTAAATTACCCCACGATATCTTGCCGGTTGGCGGCGCAGGCTGGAACCGGGATTGTTTCACCGTTTGGGGCCAGCCTGTAACGTTTATGGGCAAAAAGGAATGGAGAATAAAGTGAAAAGACGCATAATGGCAACAGGATTGGTTATGGTCATCCTCGGCTACACTTTTCTGGGAGGCTGTTCCAATAACGATACCGAAATTTTTGAACTCTCTTATTCCAACTTTTTTCCTTCCACTCATCTGAACTCCGCATTGGCTGAAGAATGGATAGAAGAGATCGAAACCCGGAGTGACGGCCGCATCGTAATCAACTACTATCCGGGTGGCTCGTTAACAGCCGCAGCTGCCGTATATGACGGGGTGGTACAGGGCATTTCGGATATCGGCATGTCCTGCTTCGCCTATACACCCGGCCGCTTCCCGGTATCCGAACTGGTCGACCTCCCCCACGGCTACCCCAACGGATACGTGGCTACCATGGCGGCCAACGATTATTACGCCGAATTCGAACCGGCAGAACTGGACGATGTAAAGCCGCTGTATTTCCATGCGCACGGACCCGGGGTAATCATAACCACCCAGAAAAAGGTCAGCGCCCTTAACGACCTTAACGGACTGATCCTGAGGGCAACCGGCATTGGCGCCAACGTGGTTAAAGCCCTCGGCGCGGAGGGTTACGGAGCTTCTCAGGGCGAAACCTACGAACTTATGGCCCGTGGCGTGGTCGATGGCAGCTATACTCCCAGGGAGGTATTGAAAGGCTGGAATCAGGCCGAGGTCGTAAAATACGTTACCAACTGCTATGAAGTCGGCAACACAACCATGATGTTCGTGGTCATGAACGAGTCGAAGTGGAATGCTTTGCCTTCCAGTTTGCAGAAAATTATCTCCGATGTAAGCTCCGAATGGGCGGAAAAACACGGTATGGTCTGGGATTACTACGATAAAGCCGGAATCGACCATTTCCTGAGCCTCGGCCAGGGAAGGGAAGTTGTTGAACTTTCCCCCGGCGAAGTAGAAACCTGGAAGGAAACGGCTGTCGAGCCGCTCGTCAATCAGTATATCACCGACAAATCCGCCCTCGGCCATGATGCCGAAAGCTATGAAGAATACCTGCTGGAAAGGGTTGAATACTGGTCCGGCAGGGCTCCTTCCCTGGAAGAAAGCGTTGCCTGGGTTGAAGAAAACCTGGCAGAATTTATAAACAGTTAGCACCGGTGCCATTTTCTGCAGATTTTACGGCCCTGGTTTATCCAGGGCCGGGTTTTGGCATGAGCAAATATGGAACGCCTGAAAAAGATTACCGAACTTGTTAACCGGAATTTGAACTGGGTGGCTGGAACCGGCCTGGTTGCCATGCTGGTGCTTACCTTTGCCGATGTAATTGCGGTCAAGGTTTTCAAAGCCCCAATTCCCGGCGCTATTGAAATGGTCAGCTTCCTGAGTGTCGTGGTAATCGCTTTTGCCATTGGCTACACCCAGCAGCTCAAAGGCCATATCCAGGTGGAATTTTTCGTATCCCGGCTGCCGGTACGGCTCAGGTCGGTTATCGGAATCCTGATATCGATAGCCGGGATAGTATTGTTTGCCCTGCTTGCCTGGAGAAGCTTTGAATATGCCCGGGTGCTACAGTTGAGCGGAGAAGTTTCCATGACCCAGCGGATTCCATTTTACCCGTTCGTCTATGCCATAGCCTTTTGCTGTATCCCGGTCTGCATGCAGCTTATAGTGGAACTGCTGGATTTCTGTAACCGGCTGGTAAAAAGATGACGCCTGTGGCCGCCGGCCTGGTCGGCATTGTCGTATTGATCTTCCTGTTTCTGCTTGGAATGCCGGTGGGTTTTGCCATGGCAGCCGTGGGCACCGCCGGTTTTTGCCTTCTTGTCTCGCCCGAAGCCGGCCTCAGCCTGCTTGCCAGGGACGTGTTTGCCACTTTTTCCAGCTACTCCCTGACGGTTATCCCCATGTTCATTTTTATGGGCTCGCTGGCTTTTGCTACCGGTATGAGCCGGAAATTGTATGACTCGAGCCATAAGATATTCGGGCAGATGAGGGGAGGCCTGGTGGTTGCTACCATCGCCGCCTGTGCCGGTTTTGCCGCTATCTGCGGTTCCACCAACGCCACCGCCGCCGCCATGGGCCGGGTGGCACTGCCGGAAATGAAGCGTTACGGCTACGACGATTCACTGGCTACCGGCAGCGTAGCGGCAGCCGGGTCGCTGGGAATACTCATACCGCCGAGTACCATTTTCATGGTTTACGGCATCCTTACCGAACAGTCCATCGGAGCACTGTTCTTATCCGGCATCCTGCCCGGCCTGCTTCTTGCCGCTTTGTTCATCGGCGTGGTGTATATACTTTGCTGGCGCAATCCGGCGCTGGCACCTGCCGGCCCGGCGACTACATGGAAAGACAAGCTCACCGGCCTTACCGGCATGCTGGATACGGTGATACTGTTTTCTCTGGTTATCGGTGGCCTGTTCCTGGGCTGGTTCAGCCCGATGCAGGCCGGCGCGGTAGGCGCTGCCGGCGTGCTGATACTGGGGCTGGCCCGGCGCAGCCTGACTATGCCGGCTTTCCTGTTTGCCGTTAAGGATGCTCTGAAAATTACCTGCGAGGTCATCGTAATCATCACCGGAGCGGTGGTTTTCGGCCACTTCATGGCCGTTACCAAGATCCCCCTGAACCTGGCTGACTGGGTCGGAGGGTTGGACCTGCATCCGGCAGCCATCATGGGCATTATCGTGCTGATTTACCTGGTCGGCGGTTTTTTCATGGATGCTCTGGCTATGGTCACGCTGACCATACCGATTATTTTCCCCCTGGTGACATCGCTGGGCTTCGACCCGATATGGTTCGGCGTAATAATCGTGCTCATTACCGAAATGGGTGTTATCACGCCCCCGGTGGGTATCAACGTTTACGTAATAAAGAGCATCAGCGATAACGTGCCGCTGGAAACTATTTTCAAGGGGATATTCCCGTTCCTGGCGGCTATTTTGCTGGCTATCGGTATCCTGCTGGCATTCCCGCAGATTGCCACCATACTGCCCAGGCTGCTGCATTAATAACACCGTATAACTGAAAGAACAGTCATGACGATACTGGATTTGATTAGCCGCAACGCTACCAGCCGCCCGGATGAGACAGCTCTGATCGAACTGGCTCCATCGCGCAACCACCGGCGTTCGATCACCTGGCAGGAGTTCGACAGCCGGATCAATCAACTGGCTAACGCTCTTGCCGCCGGAGGCACCGGTCCCGGCGGTAAAGTTATCCACCTGATGATGAACTCCATCGACTGGCTCGTCGGCTACTTTGCCATATTGAGGACCGGTGCCTGGGCAGTGCCGCTTAATTTCCGCTTTACCTCCAGGGATATCCTGTATTGTGCCGGCATCGCCGAAGCGGATGTGATGATCCTGGGTGAAGAATTCGCCGAAAGGGTTGAACAAACCCGTCCGGGCCTCAAGATTAAAAGGTATATCTTTGCCGGGCAGAGCGAACCGGCTGGAATGGAAAGTTTTTCACGCCTCCTTGACTCCAGCCCGGCAGATCCTTTGAATCTGGAACCCGGGCCGGAAGATATTTGCGGCCTTTACTTCACCTCCGGCACAACGGGAGATCCCAAACCTATCGTGCTGACCCATAAAAACCTGATGTGCGCCGCAGTTACCGAGCAGCACCACCACCGGCAGGCCCCGGGTGATAATTTCATACTGCTGCCTCCCCTGTATCACACCGGCGCCAAAATGCACTGGTTCGGCAGCTTGATGTCCGGCAGCAGGGCAACTATCCTTACCGAAATCAACCCGAAAAATATCCTGGATGCCATCCATTCGGAAAGGGGCACCATAGTCTGGCTGCTGGTGCCCTGGGCACAGGATATCCTGGGCGCTCTGGACCGGGGAGAACTCAGACTCGAAGACTACGATTTGAGCTGCCTGCGGCTGATGCATATCGGCGCCCAGCCCGTACCGCCAAGCCTGGTCAAGCGCTGGAAGCAGTACTTCCCCGGGGTTGCCTACGACACCAACTACGGCCTGAGCGAAAGCACCGGTCCGGGATGCGTTCACCTGGGAGTTGAAAACGAGCATAAGGTGGGAGCTATCGGCAGAGCCGGGTATGGATGGAGTACCCGCATCGTAGACGAAGAAGGTAAAGATGTCGAACCCGGCGAGGTGGGCGAACTGCTGGTCAAGGGTGCCGGCGTTATGAAGGAATACTACAAGAACCCCGCCAGAACCGCCCAGGCCATCAGGGACGGATGGCTGTATACGGGAGACATGGCCAGGGAGGATGCTGACGGTTTCATTATTCTTGTCGACCGCAAGAAGGACCTGATAATAACGGGCGGCGAAAACATATTTCCGGTCGAAGTGGAAGAGGTTATCTCCGCCCACCCCAAGGTTTACGATGTGGCGGCAATCGGGGTCAAGGACGAACGCCTGGGTGAAATCGTAGCGGTGGTAATCGACCCCCAGCCCGGCACAGAGCTTACCGAGCAGGAAATCACCCGGTATTGTGAAGAAAATCTGCCGCGTTATAAAAGGCCCCGTCTGATTTTCTTCGACAAAGTGCCCCGCAACCCTACCGGGAAAATTGAAAAGCCGGTATTGAGAGCCAGGTACAACTAAGGCCTGCCCTGCTCATCTGCCTTGTGCCGTAGGGGCACGTATTTGACTCGGCACCGGCTGTTTTGTTATTTTAACCATAACCAGGAGGAATATTTGCCCCAGCTATACTGGAATGTCAAACCCCCCGCTCCAGCCGATTTCCTGGCCGGAGAAAACGGGTTTTCCCCTTTGGTGAAGCAGATCCTTTTTAACCGCAACCTCACCAACCTGAGCGCTATCGAGACATTTCTTAATTTCGATGCCAGCCTGAGCCACGATCCGTACCTGCTGGCGGATATCGAGCCGGCAACTGCGCGGATTTACAAGGCGCTTCTCTCCGGTGAACGAATCGCTGTTTACGGAGACTTCGACGCCGACGGTATCACCGGTACCGCCCTGCTGGTGGAAGCCATTGAAAAACTCGGCGGGAATGTTTTTCCGTATATACCTCACCGGTTGAATGAAGGCCACGGGATTAACCGGGCTGCCCTGAACGAGCTTAAGGAGCGCGGTGCCAGCCTGATAATCACCACCGATTGCGGTGTTACCGGAATTGCCGAAGCCCGTCAGGCCAGGCGAAAAGGAATTGACCTGGTAATTACCGACCATCACAACCCCCTGGAACAACTGCCTGAAGCTGTAGCCGTCATCAACCCCAAGCGTGCGGATTCTGATTACCCTTTCCGGGAACTGGCAGGGGTAGGAGTAAGCTACAAGCTTATCCAGGCTCTTTACCGCAGTGTCGGCAAGGAAGAGGAAGCTGAGCAGTTCCTGGACCTGGTCGCGATAGGCACGGTGGCCGACATGATGCCCCTAACGGGTGAAAACCGGTACCTGGTCCATAAAGGCCTGGAACGCATAAACCGCTCTCCCCGGCTGGGAATACGCATGATGATGGAATTCGCCGGGTTAAACCAGGGAGGGATTTCAACCGAGGACATCTCCTGGGCGCTGGCTCCCCGCCTCAATGCCGCCGGCAGGCTGGAACATGCCCTGGGCGGTTACAACCTTCTGGCCACTACCGACTGGAAAGAAGCCCACCGCCTGGCAGCCAAACTGGAAGAGCAGAACGTCGAGCGCCAGAAAATGACGGTCAAGGCCTGCACGCATGCCAGGGAACAGATATCCCAGGACGTGCCGGGCAACCTGCTGGTCGCCCGTGCCGACGAATTTCCAGCCGGCATCATAGGGCTCGTTGCCGGACGCCTCACCAATGAATTCTACCGGCCGGCCGTGGTTATAAAGACGGGACAGAAAATCTGCCAGGGCAGTTGCCGCTCGATCGCTGAATTTGATATTATCAACGCCATCAACAGCCTTTCAGGCCTTTTGAACCGCTACGGCGGCCATCCGCAGGCGGCAGGTTTCAGCCTGAAAACTTCCAACCTGAAGCCTTTTTTGGAGCAGCTCACCCGGCTTGCCGAAGACAGGCTGAGCGACCAGGAGCTTAAGCCTTCTATCGATATTGACGCCGAAGTAAAACTGAACGAACTCGGTGGCAAAACCTATCAGGCTATCTCGGCCCTGGCCCCGTTCGGCAAAGGCAATCCTTTGCCGGTGCTGATGAGCCGGGAGGTAGAGGTGGTCAATTGCCGGCAGATGGGAAGTACCGGCAAACACCTGCGTCTTAAAGTTAAAAACGGCGGCGCTGTCTGGGATGCCGTTGCTTTCGGCCAGGGGGATTATTTTTATGAAATCAGCGGCAAGCTGGATATAGCCTTCAACCTAGACCAGGATGAATGGAACGGCGAGACCCGGCTAAGGTTGAAACTGATGGATATGAAACCTGCCGGATCATAAGTTAGCATCGAGGAGCCTTAAATAATATGAGTGAAACATTGGGTGGAATTCTGGCAGTCGTTTGCGGTTATTTTATCGGCTCGGTTCCTTCCGCCTATATTGCCGGCCACCTGGTTAAAAAGGTGGACATACGTACTATCGGCAGCCGCAACATGGGCGCAATGAACACCTTCTACAACCTGGGATTCTTACCGGGAGTCATGGTCCTGGCAGCCGATATTCTCAAAGGCGCCGGTGCGGTTGCCCTGGCCCGTTTCCTGTGCGGGCTGGCTACCGGCGGCGAAACTATCGTCATCATAGAAATGCTGGCCGGGTTGTTTGCCGTCATCGGCCACAACTATCCGGTATGGCTCAAGTTCAAGGGCGGCAAAGGCGGCGCTACCCTGATAGGGGTTATCATTTTCCTCATGCCCTGGGCCCTGCCGATCGGCTTCGTGTTATTCCTGATCCTTACCGCCATTACCCGAGTCCCAACCTTGAGCTACGGCCTGGCAATGGTAAGCTTTCCCTTCATTGCCTGGCTGATTTACGCCAGGGGCGATTATGTAGCCTACTCAGCCGTTATGCTGCTGATCCCGTTTTTAAGCTACATACCCCGTTTAATTGAAATGCGCGCCAAGGGCGGCTCCTGGTCCAGGGTTATCAAGCGAAAGAACTTGAAGGACCGGTTTTAGGTTCCATACAGCAGCATCTTCAGGATTTGCCGTGCCGCCGCTTTATCCAGGGGTTCGTTGTTGTTGCCGCATTTGGGTGACTGGATACAGCTCGGGCAGCCTCCTTCACAGCCGCAGGCGCTTATCAGTTTCAGAGTTGCCTCCCACAGCCGGGTGATTATTTCGTAACCTTTTTCAGCAATGCCGATACCTCCCGGGCAGGCATCATAAATAAATACCTGGGGTTTGCCGGTATCTTCGTGCAGCACGGTAGATACTCCCCCGATATCCAGGCGGTCGCACATGGCAAAAAGCGGCAGCAGGCCGATAGCGGCGTGCTCGACCGCGTGCAACCCACCCGCCAGGTCCAGCCCCTCACGGGCCAGTTTCGATACCATGCCGGGAGTGATATTGAACCATACGCCAATAGTTGAAAATATTTCATCCGGCAAATCCAGGGGTTTCTGGTCGATCAATTTTTCCGAATACTGTTCTTTACGCTTGTAGGCAATCACCGAAGTGGTTACTTCGACCTGCCCCAGGCATATCTGTACATCCCCGACGGTTTTATGCTCCTGGGGCCGGATAATTTTCAGGACCGTCAGGTCGTCGGCTACGGTGTAATAAGCTGCTTCTACCGGCTGGACGGTGGCATTGCCGGCTGCAAGATCGAGCCCGGTAACCAGGTAGGTTTCCCCCTGGTTCAGGTATATGGCGCCTTCATGCGCCTGAAACAAAGCCGTGCTGCGTTCCAGCGTATCTATCAGCGAGCCGGAACCTATGTCGACGATGCTGATTGCCTGCCCGGATGAGGAGCGGATGTCAACCGATTTTGCCGGATAATCCAGGCTGGGGTGGACATACCATTTTTCCCGCCGCACCGTCAGTTTACCTTCTGCTTCCAGGTTCTTCATGGCGAGCTTGAACCCCAAGCCGAAAAATACTTCGTCCTTAATCTGAAGCGGGTGTTCCCAGGCGGCGCAGGCCAGATGACGGTTCAAAATATAGGGATTATCCGGGTTGATCAACGCATTTTCGTACCGCCTGCCGAAAAAAGCCTCCGGATGGCCCATCAGGTACTGATCCAGCGGGTCATCGCGGCCGATGAGCACTGTCAGGGCTTTTCGCCCTCTCCTGCCGCTGCGGCCTGCCTGCTGCCACGTGCTGGAAATCGAACCCGGATAACCGGCGATCACGGTGGCATCCAGTTCGCCGATGTCTATTCCCAGTTCCAGCGCATTGGTAGCCACTACACCGGCAAGCTCACCACGGGCAAGCTCCTTTTCGATCTCGCGCCGGACCTGCGGCATATAGCCGGCCCGGTAAGGCTTGATTCTGGGAGCATGCTCCGGGCTGCTCTTTTTCAACTGGTCCCGGGCATAGGTATATATCAGTTCGGTCAAACGGCGCGTCCTGGTAAAGGCTAGCGTGCGTATGTCATGCCTTACCAGTTCTGAAAACAGCATGGCGGTTTCACTGTTGGTGCTCTTGCGTCCGGTTTGCCCGGCTTCGTCACAGGGGGGATTCCAGAAAACAAACTCCCTGGGGCTGCCCGGCGACCCGTCCTTTTCTACCACCTCGAACGGCAGCCCGGTAAGGCTGGAAGCCTGCTCCTGTGGATTGGCGATAGTTGCCGAACACAGAATAAAAACGGGGTCGGAACCATACAGCCGGCACAGGCGCCGCAGGCGCCGCATTACCAGCGCGACGTTCGAACCAAAAACTCCCCTGAACACGTGAGCTTCATCCAGCACAACATATTTCAACCGGGCCAGGAAGCGCCCCCAGTCTGCATGCCGCGGCAGTATGCCGACGTGGAGCATATCGGGGTTGGTAATAATCAAGCCGGCTTTCGACCTGGCCCTGCTCCGTTCTTCGCCGGGGGTATCACCGTCATAGGTCATTGCCGTAAATCCCCGGAACCCGGCTGCTTCCGCAAGCCTGCACACGCTGCGAAGCTGGTCCTGGGCAAGTGCTTTGGTGGGAAACAAATACAGAGCGCGTGACGATGGGTTTTCCAGCAGGGTTTCCAAGACCGGAATGTTATAAGCCAGGCTTTTACCGCTTGAACTGGGTGTTGCCAGTATGACGTTCAAGCCCTGGTTTACCAGGTTGATTGCTTCAGCCTGGTGGCTGTACAGTGGCCACATCCCCGCTGTTGCCAGTGCTTTTTCCAGGCATACCGGCAGGGTTCTGCCAAGTTCGCCGGGTATGGCCTGCCTTGAAGGGATATCCTCGGTATGGCAAATCTGCCCTTTGTAGAATGGCTGTGATGTTATGTAAGCCAGAAATTCTTCGGGGTTCATCAGCTAGACCGTGATCAACTCTATCTGAGTTTCGATAACCCTGACGGAGAAACGGCCGCTTTCGATGAAATTCAACAACCGGGTAATCGTTTCGTCGATAACGGCCTTGTCGCTGCTCACCAGGCTAATACCCAGCACCCCGCTGCCCCACTTGTCCTGATCTTCTATCTCGGCTATGGACACGTTGAACCTGTTTTGCACCTGGGCAATAATCGGACGGATCAACTGGCGCTTGCCTTTGAGCGAAGCATTGCCGGACAACGAGAGATGAATTCTTATGACGCCTACGTGCATTTGGCCTGCCCTGCCTCCGGTTGGTTGATGACCCAGCTCCCTGCTGAACGTGATGATAAGGCTCTTCATTTTAACACTTTGAATTGCGGCCCGGTAGTCGACCCGGGGGCATGATTCTAATTGACACACCTGAAAGCACCGCTATAGAATATGGAAAATGCAACTGAGCACGGACAACTGAATGACCATTGAAAACAAGGTAAAATTGTTTAAAGCCCTTTCCGACGAAACGCGCCTGCGCATTCTTAACCTGATTATCGAACAGGAATGCTGCGTCTGCGAGGTAATGCAGACGCTGAACATATCCCAGACGCGTGCTTCCCGGAATCTGAGCCAGCTTTACAATGCCGGCTTGCTGATACTGCGCAAAGAAGGATTGTGGTCGCTCTACTCTGTGGACCGGCAGAAAGTGGAACCCTTTACCGCTTCTCTTTTGGGAGTTATTACCGAACATTTCGACAGCATGCCGGTATTCAAGAAAGACCGGGAAAAACTCAAGCAAGCTGTCCGGGTAGGCGTTGACAACTGCCGGCCGCCGTGCTGCCGGCCGGAATAACCCTCCTTGCGCCTTGGCGTCCGGCTCATTACTGTTATTATGCCATAATGATGTGACTGTTTATAACTACAAATAGATGCGTTATAATGAATATATTAGCAGTCCAGTGGAGGTAACAGCATGTCAGCCCGGCACGTGTTCAGGGCATTGATTCCCGTTTTCTCTCTAATTTACCTGATATCTGCCGGAACGGGTTGTTCAAATGCCCTGGATGCCGTTAGTACCGAAACGCCCGGCACTACTCCGCCTACGGCCACCTCTACAACCCATGCTGTACCGGCCACTGCACCAGCTGAACCTCCCTCCGGTGCCGGTGTGACCGTAACCCCGCCAGCCGTTACCGGCAGTAATGAAAACCTGCCGGAGGGCCTGTTCCTGCTTTCCTCCGGCACCCCCGGCATGGTGACCCTGGATCTGATAATTCAACCCATGAACGGAGCGGGCGAATCAATAATCGTCGAGGGCCGGGTCGAAGTCAAACTCTGGGAAATAACCGACCCCTTCACCAGTCAAAAAGGATCACTTCTTCAGGAATGGAAAGGCATCGAAGTGGCTGCTGTAGATTATGATACCCTGTACAACGAGGTGTGGCTGCAGCTGCCCTACTCCGGCTTCGAACCGGAATGGGGCCAAAACGGAATCGTAGAAGTCGAACTTGCTTTTGACGATGGCAGTATTTCGACGCAGAAAGAGATTAAATTGAGAAAATCCCCCGACTGCTGAGACGAGGACCTCTGGGACGGCCAGTCTGGCGGTCTTTGAATAAAACTCGGAGGATTAGAATGGATAAATTGAGTTTAAAGGTTTCCGGCATGAGTTGCAGCCACTGCCAGATGACGGTCAAAAAAGCCCTGGAGCAGGTTCCCGGAGTCCGCCGGGCGGATGTCGACCTTAAAAGCTGTACGGCATCGGTGGAAGCGGACCCATCCCGGGTCAGCCTAGAGCAGTTGATGCAGGCTGTCGAAGCCGCCGGATTCCAGCCCGCCAGGCTCGATTAGGCTTCAGGCACCCAGTATAATCAGCAGCATGGCGACAAGCATATAAACCGATGCCGCCTTGAACAGAACCAGGTTCAAGGCTGGCGACCGGCTCAAACTGCTTGCCAGCGCCAGCAACAGCAACAATCCGCCCAGGCCGGCCATTACCCACCAGAGTATCAACTGCAGGCCTATGAGCCATGCCGCAGATAGAAAAGCCGCGGCTGCCAGGCAGGTAGACAGCCCGATGATGATATTCACCGTTCGCTCCGTGTACCGGTTGGGGAAAACCGGCACTCCTGCCAGCCGGTAATCATCCTTGTACCGGATCGAGAAGGTCATTATATGTGTCGGGATCCAGAACAGCACCGCCAGCACCAGTAATATTCCCGCCGGGTCAATGCTTCCGGTACTCAACACCCGCCCGGCAAGCACCGGCATACCACCGGCAATGCCCCCCCAGAGTATGGACCACGGACTCCGGCGTTTTAGCCACAGAGTGTAGACAACTCCGTTGAATACCAGCCCGGCAAACACTACCGAACCGTACAGAACATCCAGGGTAAAAGCCCAGCCCAGGCCGGCAACCGCCAGCACAACTCCCAGTGTTAATCCTTCCTGTGCAGACACCGCCCCTGCCGGGATAGGCCGCTTTTTGGTGCGAGACATGCGGCTGTCAATATCGCGGTCATAAACCATGTTGAGCACCGTAGAACCACTGATGGCAAGAAACAAACTGGCGGCAAAGCTGAATACCAACCACCAGTTTATGACAGGCCCGGAGCCGCTCAGGTACCCGGCCAGCCCGCTTACCAGCAGCAGCCCTGTCTGCCAGCTTTTTATCAGGCTCCAGTAGTACCTGCACTTTGAAATGGTTCTTTGCACGATGGGGCGTGATCTGTCGCAGTTTATAATAACGGAAGCCTTTCTGGTAATTTCGATATGCCCGTTTATGCGTCCCTGACTACCCTGAACCCCTCGCTGGGGCCGCAGTACTCGGGATGGGCGCTGTTGCGGTTCCACAGGCGCAGATCGTAAGCGTAATTGTTCCTGCTGCCGCCTCTCAAATATCGAAGGTGAGTACCTTCATAAATATCCGCCGTCCATTCCCATACATTACCGGCCATATCATACACACCGTAAGGACTGGCGGAATCCAGAGTAACGAATCCATCATAAACCCGGCCGTTGTAAAATCCTGCCGGGGTGGTATCGCCGATTGCTCCGGCTCTTTCTTCGAATGGATCCCCGCTGGCATAGTAGTTGGCGTTACTACCGGTGATTCCGCTACCCCAGGGATAAGGCCGTCCGTCCGGGCCTCTGGCGGCTTTTTCCCATTCGGTTTCGTCAGGTAAACGGTAACCGTAAAAATCGGCATAAGCCCAGGCGCCGAACCAGCTTACCATGGTCACCGGGTGGTTTTCATACCCGGATTTCACCTGGAACCGGCCGTCAAGAAAAGTGATTCTCGAGTCCGTTTCATCCAGCATGAAATAAATATAATCCCCGGGAGTGATTTCCACCTCATGGCGGCCTCCGTAAAACTCATCTCCCGGATAATATCCGCTGACTGTATCGCCGGTAATTTTAACAGTTCCGGCTGCCAGTGCCTCGTTGAGAAACCCGGAATACTGCAGGTTGGTTACCGGTACGACCGATATCTGGTAATCGTAGGGCACGATTGTTTCATCCTCGAACTGGCCCATTTTAAAAGCACCCGCGGGTATCGTTGCCCAGGCTTCCGGGTTAATACCGGCATCGTATAACGGCACTGGTACATCTGAAGGGCCGGCGCTGCAGCTGCCGAGCATCCAGCCTGCCAGCAGTATTACGGTTAATGCTATCCGTTTCATCCGCACTCACCATCCCTGCCGGCCTGCCCAAGCTCTTCAGCCCAGCGGCCTTTCCTGGCAAACAAATCCACCAGGCGCCATACGAGTATTATGCCCAGCACCAGCATTACCGTCATCATACCGATATCGGCCAGCAGCATCGTCCAGTCTACCAGCGGCTGCTGTGCCGTTTCGCTTACTACCAGCCGCTTGAGCGAGTAGACGGTAACAGCTCCGAAAGCAAGATTCGAGCCCGCTATCACCAGCCAGCCAAACCAGCGGCGAGCTTTGCCTTTCAAGCCTGCCATGTCAGCGTAATACAGCAATATAATAGTCGCAATGATACCCGCCAGGGCATGCCAGTGGCCGGTTATAATAATGCGCTCCTCGCGGAAAGGCCACGTCCGGAATATTTCATCCAGCCTTATGGCAATGAAAATCCCTGGAATGGTAACCACGAAATTCATAAAGACCATCTGCCATAAAGCACCGAACTTGAGTGGATCATGAACCAAAGCCTTGAGTTTCTGCCATAAACCCGCCCGGGTGATTCCCTGCTTTTCAATACGCTCCCGGATTAGCTTGCGCCAGCCGAAAATTACCAGCAGCAGCGCAGCGATCGCTGCCGGCATCGAGCCGGGAGAAATGATGGAGTGTGCGATGTGCTCCCATGGTACTACCGCCCAGGCTCCCAGTGTGACTATCAGGGTTCCCAGGATCATGAGGGGCATCGCAAACTTATGCAGAATGCCTTTGAAATCCAGCCAGCGCCCCACGATGAGGGCCAGCATTATGGCAATAAGGGTTAGCATTATATGCAGGTGCCCGATTACCGCCAGCTGCAGCGGGGAGCGGTGCACCTCCCGGACGACGTCCTCTGCCAGAAAGGTCTCGAAGCCGTTGCCGTAAAAAGAGCCGGCTATGGCTCCGTAAAGGGCAGAACCGAGAGTGGCAACGGCGGCTACGAAGAAAGCGGTGCGTTCCAGGTCAAGGCCTCCGCGGGTACGGGAATATTGCGAGTCGGCCTGCCGGTATTCTTTCTGCCAGGGCCAGAGGGCAACTGCCAGCATAAGACCGGCAAAAAAGACCAGCGACAATCCGAAGATGTACAAACCGTGAAAGATGTAATTGTGCCCGAAATAGGCAAAAACAAGGCCGAATATCAGGGTGAATATGTAGCCGGCGGTGATGGTGGCGTTAATCGAAGCACGCAGGCCTTTTCTCATAGGTAGAATATAGGTGATAATATAGGTTTCGATAGCAACAACGGCAACGGCAATCGAATGATACAGAATTATGATGCGCCCTTCCCGCTCGGCTTCCACCAGGTCCATGTTGAAAAAATCGACGATTACATCCTTTATTCCCAGAGCGGCCATATTGGCCGACAAAGTACCGAATAGAAATGTAACTCCGGAAACCAGGGCAATGGCCACCAGTACCAGCCCTCTGGTCGAACAGAACAAGTATTTAAAGCGTTCTATTACAGTCTGCATACCTCTTCCTTGCGGCTGCTGCCGTATCCGGTTTAGCAGCATGGTGCAGGTTCGTACCTGCACCATGCCTGTCCTAACAATATTGGTTTAACTCCGGTTTCCCGCCCGGTTAAGCCAGCATCTTTTTAACGAAACCATAAGCATAGGCCAGCGACATTACCAGCAGCAGGGGCGCCAGGATGTCAAACACCAGGTCGGCACTGAAAAACAGCAGCTGCGAGCCGCTCTTGAGGTATGCCAGCGCTACACCGCCGAGGCCTATCAGGGCTCCGCCGATGCCTACCCATATGAAGCTGGTAACCGTTTTGCCCTTTATGGCCACACAAATGGGCAGTAAAAAGATTATCAGCCCGGCGATGCCGTGGACTACCGCCAGTATCACCGTTGCCGCGGTTGCCGGACCGGTATAGCGGGTGATTGCAATCGCCAGAAAGCCTGCCAGCGCAAAAACGAGGTATCCCAACCCGTACTTCGGATAAAACTCGCTGACCAGCCCCACCGAAAGGCCAAGGGGAATGAGAGCTGCCACAATCACCACCAGTTCGTTGCCCAGTACGTCGTAGGTGAAGAAGATGAGCAGCAGGCCGGCCACCAGGAGGACGGCAAACGATATCATGTAGTAGATATCGAATTTACGGCTGCCCGGGGCTCCGGTGTAGTGTTGAAAGAAGCGCCACAGCAGGTAGAGCGCCACCAGCCCGGTGGCTAATAGAATCACGATGTCCCACCAGTTCATAAAGTTATTCCTCCTTCTTATCACGCTGTTATGCCTGCCTTCAGGCTGAACAACATTACAGGGATTATAATTTTGGGCACGGCCCCCAGTCAATAGTTTTGCCTGAAATTTAAAATAATATTTGCCGGTATAATGACGCCGGAGCTGGCTTTGCTGACCGATGAGTTCGTCGCGGTGAGCTTTACACTGGTTTTAATTTGGGATAAAATAGCGCTGTTTCAAGTGCGGGAGTAATTCAGTGGTAGAATGTCTGCTTCCCAAGCAGGAAGTCGCGAGTTCGAATCTCGTCTCCCGCTCCATTTCCCCACTCCTCCGTCAAGCCGTCACGTTGTAAATTGACAACCGTCCGGTGCCCGGTATAACATCTCTCACTTTCGTAAGGTATATCAGGAGGTGAGAGAACAGCAAGATTAGTGTCGCTTTGATGTAACCACCAGCTACCCGGGCACGCAAATTGCGGCCAATTCCAGCAAAGCCTTAAAGTTAAATAATAAATAAAGAGAGAAATCAAGACAAATGAAGAATATTCTATCAATACTGGTTTCAATCACAGGCATCGCATGCATTGTTTTCGGTATCCTGTTCATTATGCAGGCAGGTAGTTCCAAAGCTGAAATAGCCGAAGAAATACAACCGCTGGCAATATCCCAGGTAGACGGTACTTACGACCAGGTAAGTGCAGCTTTGAAAGCCGCCACCGAGCCGGCGCAGGTGCAGCAGCTGACCATGCAGAAAACGTCTTTAGGCCTGGCTAAATCCAATATCGGGGTTGTTGAGTTTGTAAAGAACAGCGGCATTGTCACCATAGTCATCGGTTCAGGATTGCTGTTGACAGGTTTTATTACTTTCGGTAGAGAATAATCCGAAACACGGTATCAAATCGGCCGGTTCAATGAAAACGGCGCCCGGAGTTCCGGGCGCCGTTTTATTACCTGTGACCGGTTTTTCATGCAAAAACCGGAGCAGGCCTCGAGGCTACCTTTCTTTCGTACGAAAACTCGTTTTCCGCGAAAGTATTCAGCCGGAAATTGGTTTCGATCAGTTTGGTCAACCGGTCCACGTGCATGCTCTTGCGGTATGCATCCACCGGAAATATCAACTTTCGGTTGACCAGGTCTGCCAGGTGCTGGTCCAGAAGCTGCATGCCCTTGCTGATGTTGAGTTGAATCATATTTTCGAGCTCGTGGGTTTTATCATCCCGGATCAAATTCCTGATGGACGGGTCGGCCAGCATGATTTCAAAAGCCGCGACCCGGCCTTTGCCCGATGCGCGCGGCAACAGAGTTTGGCACAGTATCGCCTCGACTACCATTGACAGCTGGAATCTTATCTGTCGCTGCTGGCTCGAAGGGAACATATCTATAATCCTGTCGATGGTCTGGGCCGCATCGGACGTGTGCAATGTGCCCAGTACCAGGTGGCCGGTTTCGGCTGCCGCCAGGGCGGTAGCCATGGTCTCGGCATCCCGCATTTCACCCACCACTATTACATCGGGATCGTGGCGCAGGGCGGAACGCAAAGCCAGGGAAAAACTCCGCGTATCCTGGCCCAGTTCCCTCTGTATTATAATGCACTTCTTGTCCCGGTAAAGGTATTCGACGGGGTCCTCGATGGTGATAACACTCCGGCTTTCCCTGGAGTTCAGGTAATCGATCATTCCGGCCAGGGTTGTCGACTTGCCCGAACCCGTAGGGCCGGTAACCAGGATAAACCCTTTCGGCTTCAATGCCAGGCTGCCCAGTATCTTGGGCAGTTCCAGCTGTTCCATGGTCGGTGGAGAAAAATCGATAATCCGGAATACAACGCTGATGGTGCCGCGCTGGCGTTCGACATTCACTCTGAAACGTGCCAGCCCTGAAATACTGTAGGCGAAATCGAGTTCGAAATCATGCTCGAAACGCTCCCGCTGAAACTCGGAGGTCACTTCTTCATATAATTCTTCGATATACTCGGGAGTCAGAGCCGGCATATCGTCCATGCACCTGAGCTGGCCGTCTATCCGAAATACAGGCGGGCCGGGAGTCTTTAAATGTACATCCGAAGCTTTCAGGTCAACAGCTTCTTTCAGAATGTCAACCATTTTCAGTTTAACCATTTCGCAACCTCATCAGAATTAACGTTTACTAAACTTATATACTTTAGGCTGCTTTGAGTTAGCTATCAATAGCCTGATAGTACTGTGATGGTCACCAAAATAATGGTATTTCTTTACTACTCGGATAATAGAGCAACAGCGGTAGTACTGGCAGTCTATAAGAACTGAACGTTGTCGGCTTCGTCTAATAGATGTGCCGGCCGGCCCGGATCAACAACCTGGTTTTACAGCTGTTACGGTGATGCTTTTCAGGCCCGGCATGCCGGCAGAATCCTGGTTGTCGAACCGGTAACCGCCCGCCGCCGTTGCTTCGATAGCGGCAAATCCGGTGTTTTCAATTATTTCGAGGTACCGGCCGTGCTCTACTGCACCGGCAATGCATCCCGCCCACAAGGCAAGGTTGTCCCGCGCCTCCTGAGGTATGGGGCTGTCGGCTACGATATCGGATACTGCAATCCTGCCGCCCGGTTTTAAAACCCGGTATATTTCCCTGAATACCTGTTCCTTGTCGACGCTGAGATTGATGACGCAGTTGCTTATCACCACGTCGGCAAAACCGTCGGGCAGCGGCAGATTTTCTATTTCGCCGCGGAAAAAGGCAACGTTGTTAATGCCCCTGTTCCTGGCGGTAGCGGCTGCTTTGACAACCATTTCCTCGGTCATATCGATTCCGACGGCTTTACCCGCGGGTCCCACGATCGAAGCCGCCAGAAAAACATCCATGCCGGCTCCGGAACCCAGGTCGACGACAATTTCTCCGGTTTTTAAGCCCGCGTGTTGCACCGGATTGCCGCAACCCAGTCCGAGAGACGCTTCTGCCGGAATCTTTTCGAGGTCTTCCGGCCGGTAACCCACCGAAGCGGCAATGTCAGCAGGGCTGGCCGAACCACAGCAGCCCGATGAGCAGCAACTCTGCTGCTGTCGCGAAGCAATACGGGAATAAGTCTGCCTGACTGAGTCTTTTATTATGTCTTTTTCCATTAATTCCTCTCCTGTTAAATGTTGTATCGTTCAAAGAGAACACTCAGCCGGGCCAGGGCTTCGGCGTTGGCCCGGCAGGTTATAAACTTGCCTTTTCTATTCATGAGAATCAACCCGGCCTGACTTAACTCTTTTATGTGGTGGGAAACGGTGGACGGGGAAATGCCCAGGTCTTTGCCCAGCTCGCCGACACACTCTCCCTGCAGGGAAGAAATGTCGCAAACGGTACCATCCGGACAACACGAAAGCAACCGCAGAAAAATCCTGAGCCGGTTTGGATTGGAAAGCGCCTTGAGCATTCCGGCACAGGCTCGAATATCCTCGCTGCTATATTTCGACATATATCGAATTATATAACTGCTGTTAACTGGTGTCAAATACCGCACAGGCACCGGAATATACCTTATTTGACAAGTATGCAGCTTGCTTTTATAATTTGCCCACAATTTAATATTTAAAAGCTGTGAACGGGATTAGTAAGTTCCAGGGCGGAGCTCAGAGAGCCGGATAAGGTGTGAGCCGGTGCTTTACGCAGGAACTGAATGGCCCCGGGAGCTGTAAACCGAAAAAGGTATGCACCTTGATTAGGCTTTACCGGAGAGGGCCCCGTTATCGAAGCCCGGGGTATCGCTTGAAAAAGCCGTACCTGAAAAGAGAAGGCTCGTGTTTTTCGAGCTAACTAGGGTGGCACCGCGAAGATTAAACCCTTTCGCCCCTACGGCGAAGGGGTTTATTTATTTACGCGGAGTAAGACATGTACCACCCAGGCATCGAAGAACTTGAGAATCTTAAGGACAAGGGCAGCCGGGTAGCGGTTTACCGGGAAATCGTAGCCGATATGGAAACCCCGGTTTCTGCCTATCTCAAAATCAACCGGGGCCGCCCTTCATTTCTGCTGGAAAGCGTTACCGGCGGCGAACGCATAGGCCGCTACAGTTTCATCGGCACCGAACCAAAAGAGATTATCAGCCCGGATTCATCCTCTCAAAACGACCCGCTCGAGTTGCTCGGCACAAAGCTTGGTACTCAGGGCTATTTGAAACTGCCCGGCCTGCCCCGTTTTTGCGGCGGCGCGGTGGGATACATTTCCTACGAAATGGCAGGCAGATTCGAAAAACTGCCTTCTCCGGATGCTGACCCGGTTGAGATCCCCGAATTCCTGTTGATGCTGTCGGATGAAATGCTGGTTTTCGACCATGTGACCCACAGCATAAAAATCATCAGCCACATCACGCTTGAAGGAGATATCCGGGCCGGCTACGACGATGCGGTACGAAGAATAGAAGAACTGGCACACCGCCTCCAGAGCCCTGTACCGGCAGTCAGCCCGGGCCGGACAGGCGATACCACCGCATTCCAGCCTGTTTCCAATTTCAGCCGGTTTGATTTCGAGGCTGGTGTTAATCGCCTGAAGCAGTACATTGCTTCCGGCGAAGCCATACAGGTGGTTCTTTCCCAGCGGTTCACCTCCCGTACCTCTGCCGGTCCGTTCGATATCTACCGCTCCCTGCGTTCCATCAACCCTTCGCCTTACATGTTCTATTTGGACTTTGTGGATTTCCAGCTTATCGGGGCGTCGCCTGAAATCCTGGTAGGCGTCGAGAGTGACAGCATAACCACCCGCCCACTGGCCGGTACCCGTAAACGGGGCAAGACAGCCAGCGAAGACCGCATCCTGGAAAACGAGCTCACCAGCGATGAAAAGGAAAGGGCGGAACACATCATGCTGGTGGACCTGGGGCGCAACGATATAGGCAGGGTCAGCCTGCCGGGAAGCGTAGTGGTAAGCGAACTGATGGACGTGGAGCGCTATTCCCACGTGATGCACCTGGTGACCAACGTAACCGGCAACCTCCAACCCGGCCTTGGAGCCATAAACGGGTTCAAAGCCTGTTTCCCGGCCGGCACGGTAACCGGCGCCCCCAAAATCAGAGCGATGCAGCTGATCGCCGAAATAGAGCCGGAAAGGCGTGGCGCCTATGCCGGAGCGGTCGGCTATTTTTCATTCTGCGGCGATATGGATATGGCCATCGCCATACGTACCATCGTTTACAAACATAACACGGTATATGTTCAGGCCGGTGCGGGCGTAGTACACGACTCCCGGCCGGAAAAGGAATACGAAGAAACCCTGAACAAGGCGGGGGTCCTGTTGGAAGCTGTAAAAAAGGCCGAGCGAAAATCCGGTGGAGGCAACACTTATGATCCTGATTATCGATAATTACGACAGTTTTACGCATAACCTGTCCCAGTACCTGGGCCAGCTTGGCCGGGAAGTACTCATCCGCCGCAACGACCAGGTTACACTGGATGAAATAAACCGTCTTGGCCCGGAGGGAATTGTCATATCTCCCGGCCCTTCCAATCCGTTGAATGCCGGAATATCCAACCAGGTCATTCTGGCCATGGGCAGCCGTATCCCCATACTCGGGGTATGCCTGGGCCACCAGTGTATCGGCCATGTATACGGCGGCAGGGTGGTCAGGGCCAGAGAAGTCCGCCACGGCAAGCCCTCCCAGATCTTTCACCGCCAGGAAGGTGTTTTTGCCAATCTTCCGTCTCCCTTTTCGGCAATACGCTACCATTCCCTGGCAGTGGCCAGGGACACCCTGCCGCCCTGCCTGAAAATAACCGCCTGGTGCGAAGACGGCACCATAATGGGCCTCCAGCATGTAACGTTTCCGGTTTGGGGCGTCCAGTTCCACCCCGAATCATTCATGACCTGCCACGGGTTGGAACTGATAGGTAATTTTTTAAATCAGGGGGTAAAAGGAAATGATAAAAGAAGCTCTGCGCCGGCTCGTCGAACGCCAGTCTCTTAATTCTGAGGAGGCATCCCAGGTCATGGCCGAAATAATGGAGGGCAAGGTTACCGGCGCCCAGTTCGGCTCCCTGGTTACCGCCCTGCGCATAAAAGGTGAAACCGAAGAAGAGATTACCGGTTTTGCCCGCACCATGCGCCAAAAGGCGGTGCCTCTCATAACCCCGTGGCCGGTAATAGATACCTGCGGTATGGGAGGCGATTCAGCCGGCACCTTCAATATTTCGACTACCACTGCCTTCGTGGTGGCTGCAGCCGGTCTGAAGGTAGCCAAACACGGCAACCGGGCGGTCTCCAGCCGCTGCGGCAGTGCCGACGTACTGGAAGCGCTGGGAGTGAAAATAGACCTCTCTCCGGATGCAATCAATTGTTGCCTGGAACGAGTTGGCATGGCTTTTCTTTTTGCCCCGGTGTTTCACCCGGCCATGAAATACGCTGCCGGCCCTCGCCAGGAACTGGGTATACGAACCGTTTTCAACCTGCTGGGCCCGCTGGCCAACCCGGCACATGCCAATTGCCAGGTAGTTGGCGTAACCGATGAAAGGGTTGCAGTTAAAATTGCCCGCGTACTCAAGGAACTGGGCAGCCATTCGGCCATGGTGGTTCACGGCAAAGACGGGCTGGACGAACTTACAGTTTGTTCGACCAACGTGATAGTCGAAGTTCGCGGCGGCGCTGTCGAAAAATACCAGATGTGCCCGGAAGAAGCCGGCCTGAAACGCTATCCCCCGGGCAGCCTTGCCGGTGGAACTGCGGATGAAAATGCACTCCTGCTCAGGGGAGTGCTGGCCGGTGAAAAAGGCCCCAGGCGGGATGCCGTTCTTTTCAACGCAGCCGCAGCCCTCAAAACCGGCGGTGCCGTAAACGATATCCCCGGCGGCGTCGGCCTTGCCGGCCGGCTTATCGATGAAGGCAAAGCCCTGGAAAAACTGGAGTCGCTGATAAAAATCTCGCAGGAATGTTCCCGGCAATGACGATACTGGAAGAAATCACCCGGAGCAAGCGTGCCGAGCTTGATGGCTTGAAGCGCCGGGTGCCGCTGGAAAGCGTAATGCGACAGGCCCAATCCGCCCAGCCAACCCGGAGCCTGGCGCAAGCCCTGTCAGGCAGCCGTTTGAAAGTTATCGCCGAAGTCAAGCAGGCGTCCCCTTCCCGGGGGCTGCTTACCGGCAGCTTCGATGCAACCGGCCTCGCCAAAGCCTATGCCGGTGCCGGCGCCTCGGCTATATCGGTAATCACCGAAAAGAATTATTTTATGGGAAATGCCCGCTACCTTCCGGAAATAAGGCGCGAACTGGGCACTGACTGCCCGCCGCTGCTTCGCAAGGATTTCATTTTCGACCAGTACCAGGTGTATGAAACCCGTGCCATGGCGGGTGATGCCCTGCTGCTCATCGCAGCGCTGCTGACATCCGGTGAACTGGAGAACCTGATCGGGCTCAGTCACAGCCTGGGGCTCGACTGCCTGGTGGAGGTACATGATGAGCGGGAGATTGCCACGGCGCTGCGGGCAGGGGCGGTTATCATCGGCATAAACAACCGCGACCTGAACACCTTCCGGGTGGATATTGAAACTACCGTTCGCCTGCGGCCGCTTATACCTGAAAGCTGCCTGGCAGTCAGCGAAAGCGGTTTTAAAACACGTTTCGACATAGAAAGAATAAAGGGGCTCGGTATCAACGCCGTGCTGGTGGGCGAAGCCCTGGTGGCTGCTGCTGATATCGCCGGCTGCATGGAGGAACTGATTGGTTAAAATCAAGATATGCGGTATCAGGGACGTTGCCACGGCGAATTTATGCGCCGGTTTGGGGGCAGATTACATCGGGCTTGTGTTTGCCGAAAGCCCCCGCCGGATAAGCGCTGAAACCGCACGCGAAATTGCCGGCTCCCTGGCCGGTTTGCCTGAGCGGCCACGCATTGTTGGAGTATTCGTCAACCAGGACTACCTCTTTGTCAATAACATACTATGCTCCTGCCGCCTTGACATTGCCCAGCTCAGCGGAGATGAAAGCATCGATTATATAAAACAGATCGAAGCGCCGTGCATCAAGAGCCTGCATGTGCTTTCCACGGTACCCGAAACCGAACTGCTTGGCAGGGTAGAAGCCCTGTACAGGTTTGCCGGTTCCGGTGTCAGGGTGCTTCTGGACAGCCGCCCTGACCACCGGTACGGCGGCAGCGGCCGGACGTTCGACTGGGCGCTGGCAGGTAAAATCTGTGCCCGGTTTCCGGTTATGGTGGCCGGCGGGTTAACGGCGCAGAACGTGGCCGGTATGATCGAACGGCTGCAGCCGTGGGGGGTGGATGTTTCCAGCGGAGTGGAGGCTGATGGCGCAAAAGATGATTCGCTTATCAGGGAATTCGTGGCCGCAGTAAAAACCGGCGAGCCGGCAGCAGGAGGCGACAATGAATAATTCAATACCGGATTCCAGGGGTTATTTCGGGCAGTTCGGCGGCCGGTATGTACCGGAAACGCTTATGCCGGCACTGGATGAACTCGAGCAGGCATACAGGCAGTTCAAATCAGATGCCCGTTCCCTTGCAGAGCTCGAGAAACTCAACAGTGCCTACAGCGGCCGGCCGACACCTCTCTACCCGGCAGAAAGTCTGAGCCGCCGCCTGGGCGGCGGGCGCATCTGGCTGAAAAGAGAGGATTTGAACCATACCGGCGCCCATAAAATCAACAATGCCCTGGGGCAGGGATTGCTGGCCAGAAAAATGGGCAAGAAAAGAATAGTCGCCGAAACCGGGGCCGGCCAGCATGGTGTAGCCACCGCTGCCGTTTCGGCCATGCTGGGGCTGGAATGTGCCGTCTATATGGGAGAGGAGGATGTGCACCGCCAGGCCCTCAATGTGTTGCGGATGAAGCTGATGGGTGCCCGGGTAATCCCGGTTGGTACCGGTTCACGCACCCTGAAAGATGCCATCAACGAAGCCATACGGGACTGGATTGCCAATACCCAAACCAGCCACTACCTGCTGGGTTCCGTTGTCGGCCCCAGCCCCTACCCTGAAATGGTGAGGGACTTTCAGTCGGTAATCGGCAGCGAAGCCAGGGCACAAATGCTGGCAAGCGCCGGCAAACTGCCGGACTATATCGTTGCCTGTGTCGGCGGCGGTTCCAACGCCATAGGCATGTTTTACCCGTTCCTGGAAGACAGCTGCGTCAGGCTGGTAGGTGTAGAAGCCGGCGGCAAGGGGATCTCCGGCACCAGCCACTGCGCTACCCTTTCGGCGGGAACGGTAGGTGTACTCCACGGTTCGAAATCGTACCTGCTCCAGGATGAAAACGGCCAGGTGTCTCCCACCCATTCCATATCCGCCGGCCTGGATTATCCCGGCGTCGGCCCGGAGCACAGTTTTCTCAAGGATTCCGGCCGCGTGGAATACACCAGTGCTGACGATATACAAGCCCTGACGGGTTTCCGGCTGCTTTCGCAAACCGAAGGTATAATCCCCGCGCTGGAAAGCGCCCATGCCGTTTACGCCGCCGCCCGGCTGGCGGAAAGATGTTCCGGGAGCACTGAAATACTGGTGTGCCTTTCCGGCCGGGGAGACAAGGACATGGAAATCGTCAAACCTTACCTGGAGGATAATCTTGAATAAAATCGACGGGGTTTTTGCCAGACCGGGCTCCAAGGCGTTGATCGGCTACGTCACCACCGGTTACCCGGATCTCGATGCCACTGCCAGGCTGGTGAAACTTCTTGCAAATGAGGGGTGTGATATTATCGAGCTCGGCATTCCGTTTTCCGACCCTATCGGAGACGGACCGGTTATCCAGCAGGCTTGTTTCAGGGCTTTGCAAAACGGCATGACCACTGAAAAATGCCTGTTGGCGGCTGAATACCTGGCATGCGAGGTAAACGTACCGCTGGTTTTTATGACATACTTCAACCCGGTGTGGCATTTCGGAACGGACCGCTTCGTACAAAGAGCCGCCGCTGCAGGCATCAGCGGTATGATAGTGCCGGACTTGCCGGTTGAAGAAAGCTCGCAGCTGCTTGAAAGCTGCAAACTCGCCGGCCTTAACCTGATATACATGCTTTCCCCCGCCAGCAGCACTCGGAGAATTGCCCGGACAGTTGAACTTGCTTCGGGCTTTATATACCTGATGAGCGTTACCGGGGTCACCGGAGCCCGCTCCCGGTTTTCAGCCGGGCTGGAACAGGCAGTTGCCGCCATCAGGCAATACACCACCATACCCGTGTGTGTCGGCTTCGGCATCTCCGGCGCGGCTCAAGCCCGGTCGATATCAGGGTTGGCTGACGGTGTTATCGTAGGCAGCCGCCTGATACAACTGGCAGATGAAGACGCCACACTGGAAAAGGCCGGCTGTTTCATACGTGAACTGAAAAGGGCGCTCGCGGACGAGTAAACACCGCCCGCCGGTTTAGCCTGTATACCTGCCGGATTGCCGGTTGACAATCTGCCGGAAATACCTTAATATTTTAGCAGTTGCGCATATATTAAGTTATTACCATGTCCAAACCGAAAGACAAATGTGAAATCTGGGCTGTCGACCAGGAAAGGGTGGAAGCCACCCGGCGGAGTTTGCCTTCGGATGAAGCCTTCACCCTCCTGGCTGAAAATTTCTCGGCGCTGGCAGATTCCAACCGGGCTAAAATCCTGCATTGCCTGCTGGAACAGGAGCTCTGTGTTTGCGACATTGCCTCCGTAGTGGGAATATCGGAATCGGCTGCATCCCAGCACCTGCGCATCCTGCGCACTTTGCGCATGGTAAAACAGCGCAAGCAGGGACGCATGATGTACTATTCCCTGAATGACGAGCATGTTAAAACGCTTTTTAAAATCAGCCTGGAACATGCCCGGCACGCCTGATGTTTTTTTGGCTCATATATTAGCTTATACGCAATTATTTAACTTTTGGAGCTAGCATGACTGACAAACCGACATCATCCCCGGCATCATGTAAAAGCTGCGGTCTCGAAGACCGGGCCGCCAGCCTGTCCCTGTATATTGATGAAATGGATTGCGCCAATGAAAAAGCCATAATCGCCGGCAAACTGAAAAACCTCGGGGGCATCCTCGATTTTGAAATCAATCTGGCCAGCCAGAAAGTTGATATCCGCTATTCTCCGGCGGCCACTTCTCCCCAGGCAATTATTCGTTCGATTGCCGCAACCGGCATGAACCCGCGGCCGGTTAAGGCCAGGGGGCAGGCTGGCAAATGGTGGCAGGACTGGCGGATTAAACTTATCGCCGTATCCGGCATTTTGCTACTCGTGGCTTTCCTTGCCGAACGGCTGGGGCTGCCGCGCGATAGTGCCCGCTATATTTACGCCGTTGCCATAGTTGTCGGCGGCTACTTTCCAGCCAAAATGGCCGTATCCGGTATCCGGACCAGGACATTGAATATCTACGCCCTCCTGATTGTAGCCACCGTGGGCGCCGTTGCCCTCGGTTTCTGGGATGAAGCCGGGCTGCTGGTATTCGTATATACCTGGGGAGCAATCCTGGAGACGTTTGCCACCCAGAAAGCCCGCAGTTCTTTGAAATCCCTGGTCGAAATGCTGCCGGCTGAAGCGCTGGTGGTCACCGGCGGGCAGGAAAGGGTGCTCAACGTCGAACAGGTCGGGGTGGGAGAGATCATTGCAGTCAAACCCGGCCAGAAAATTCCCCTGGACGGAACCGTGGTAACCGGCACTTCGTCGGTGGACCAGGCTCCGGTGACGGGCGAGTCAATCCCGGCAGCCAAAACTGCCGGCGACACCGTTTTTGCCGGGTCTATCAATCAAAAGGGCTACCTGGAAATCAGGACCTCCGCCAGCTTCGAAGACACTACCCTTTCCCGGATAATCCGCTCGGTGGAAAGGGCCGAGGGCAGGAAGTCCAGCTACCAGCGCTTTGCCGAAAACTTCGGCAACATCTACACCCCTGTCATTTTTATCGTTTCGCTCCTGGTGGCGGCAATTCCGTGGCTCCTGGGCCAGCCATTCGAAGAATGGTTTTACCGGGCGCTGGTTCTGCTGGTTGTATCCTGTTCCTGCGGGCTGGTCCTCTCGGTTCCCATCTCGGTTCTCTCGGCCGTAAGCGCAGCCGCCAGGCACGGCGTGTTGATTAAAGGCGGTGCCGACTTGGAAGCCGCCGGCAGTATCCGGGCGCTGGCTTTCGACAAGACCGGAACTCTTACCCTCGGCCTTCCGGAGGTTACCGATATATTTACTTTAAAAGGAAGCGAGATGGAACTCCTTTCAATTGCGGCAGCCATCGAATCCCGTTCAAGCCATCCGCTGGCCGGGGCAATACTGGAAAAAGCCCGTCAGAAGGGAGTGGAAATTGCCTCTATAGATGATTTTTCGGACCTGCCGGGGCTGGGCGCCCGGGGCACCATTGCGGGTCAAACCTATTACGCCGGCAATATCGCCCTGTACCGTTCACTGTCGATCGATACCGGCAAACCGGCTGATTTATTGGCCAGGCTGGAAAACGAAGGCAAAACCGCCATATTGATAATGGATAACTCGAACGTACTGGGCATAATAGCAGCAGCCGACCGGCTGCGGCCTGAAGCCCGCTCCACCTTGGATGCACTTACCCGCTCCGGCATAAAACATACGGTTATGCTCACCGGTGACAACGAAGGCACGGCACGCGCCATCGCCCGTGAAGCGGGCATTGAAGAATACCGCGCCGCGCTTCTGCCGGAAGACAAGACCGCCGCGGTAAGAGAACTCAAAGAACTTTACGGAAGGGTCGGCCTGGTCGGTGACGGCATTAACGATGCCCCCGCCATGACGGCCGCGGATGTCGGTATAGCCATGGGGGCTGCCGGTGCCGACGTTGCCCTTGAAACTGCCGATATGGCGTTGATGGCGGATAACCTTGCCAGACTGCCTTACCTTTTCGAAACCAGCCGCAAGGCGGTAACTGTCATCCGCCAGAACGTGGCAGCCTCGCTTATTATTGTCGCCGCGGTAGTTTTGCTTGCCCTGACGGGCGTGATCGGCCTGGTTCCCGGGCTCCTGATAAACGAAGGCGGGGCTTTGCTGGTAATGCTGAACGGGCTGAGGCTGCTCAAGGCCTGAAGCGGGAGTAAATACTCCACATAACTGCCCTGGCAAGGACATGCCGCCAATACCTTGGTACAGGTTTACCTGGGGCCGGCAGCGGCCCGGTTTTAAGAACCAGCCGTGCCGGATGCATAAAATATTTTATGCATCCGGCTATAAACGTTCGTTGACATCGTTTCTTTACCCATAATAAACTTACATGCTTTTTTCCTGTTAAGCCAACCGGCAAGCTGTTATTAAGCCTGTTTCAGGGCAATACCTGAAACAGGCGGGAAGAACCTGTTAAATGAAAAAACTGACATTTTCGGTGATGTCGACGCTGCTGTGCCTGGCCGTGCTAGTGCCGGCGGCGATTGTGTGCGGCCAGCCGCTGACTGTCAGAGTTGGATTGTATGAAAACCAGCCCAAGATATTTACCGATACTTCCGGGGAACCCTCCGGTTTCTGGGTAGACATAATCGAGTACATCGCCGGCGAAGAAAGCTGGAACATCGAGTATATACCCGGCACCTGGGACGAATGCCTGCAGAGGCTGGACGCCGGTGAAATCGATATCATGCCGGACGTTGCCTATACGGAGGCCAGAAACGAAATATATGCATTTTCCACCCAGAGCATATATACGAGCTGGTCGACAGTGTATACCCGCAAGGGCACCGGCATCGAATCGCTGATCGATCTCGAAGGTAAAACGGTTGCCGTACTCAGGAACAGCGTCAACGTCGAAGGTGAAAACGGCATCAAAGCTTTAACCGCTGCCTTCGATATAAAGTGCACGCTCCTGGAGGTAGACAGCTACCTGCGGGTTTTCGAGCTTGTTAGCGAAGGGCAGGCGGATGCAGGTGTGACAAGCAAGGATTTCGGGTACCAGCACGAAAGGGATTTCGGTCTTTCCAAAACCGCTATAATATTCCAGCCTTCACTGCTGCATTTCGCTTTTGCCAGGAATTCGTCTTTTACCGACGGGCTGGCCGAAACGGTAGATACCCATATCCGGGAATTGAAACTGGACGATGATTCAATCTACTACGAGTCCCTGGACCGGTGGTTCGGGCAGACACCCGAAGGAACCAGCGTTATCCCCTCCTGGGTTTTCTGGGCACTGGGCAGCGTAGCGGGCCTGATTTTGCTTTCGGTTGGAGGCAACTTCATGCTTAACTCCCGGGTAAATGCAAGGACCAGGGAGCTCTCGGCAGAGATTACCCGGCGCAAAAAAGCAGATGAAGAACTGAGAGTGTATCACGGACAACTGGAGAAACTGGTAGAAATGCGAACTGCCGAACTCAAGGAAAGGACCGCCGAACTGGAGGGGGCCAACATCCATCTCCAGGAAATGGACCGCCTCAAATCGATATTTCTGGCCAGCATGAGTCATGAACTCAGAACGCCGTTGAATTCCATCATCGGCTTCACCGGTATCCTGCTGATGGGCATGCCGGGGGAACTGAACGACGAACAGAAAAAACAGCTCGCCATGGTCAAAAACAACGCCGGCCATCTGCTGAGCCTCATCAACGACATACTCGACATCTCCAAAATAGAAGCCGGCAAAGTTGAAATCAACACGGAAGAATTCCGCCTGGATACAACAGTTTCCGAAGTAATCGAACAAATGCGTCCGGCGGCAGAAAAAAAGGGACTGGAAATTGTTGCCGGTATTGGCGAAAATATAACCCTCGCCAGCGACAGGCGGAGGGTCAAACAGATTCTGTTGAACCTAGTTGGCAACGCGGTCAAGTTCACCGAAAAAGGCGGCATCGAAATCACGGGCCTCCCTGCCGGCAAGAATACGCTTGAGATAAAGGTAACAGACACCGGCATCGGCATCAAAGCCGAAGAAATGAGCAAGCTGTTCCAGCCGTTTCAACAGGTGGGCGCGTCTCTAACCAAAAAACACGAAGGAACAGGGCTCGGGCTGTATCTTTGCGCCAAACTCGCCGGTCTTTTGGGCGGCACAATCTCGGCCGACAGCCGTTATGGGCACGGTACCGCGATTACGGTTACCCTACCATTGAATTTCGAGGAGAATAAACCGGAATGAAAAGAATACTGGTGATAGAAGACAACGAAAACAACATGTATCTGATGCGGTTCATGCTGGAAAAACACGGGCATAAGGTTATAGAAGCCAAAGACGGCCTCTCCGGTGTCGCTATGGCAATCGAGCAGAAACCTGACCTGATACTCATGGACATACAGCTACCGGATATCAACGGGCTCGAAGCCACCCGCCGCATAAGGAAATCGGATATCGCAAACACCATCCCCATCGTCGCGGTTACATCCTACGCCATGACCGGCGACCGGGAAAAAACCCTGGAAGCCGGGTGCAGCGGTTATGTCGAAAAACCAATCAACCCGGAGACATTCATTCAGGAGTTGAAACGGTATCTTTAGCCGGCTGTTATAAATGAGGTCTTTATGATGAAAATTCTGGTTGTAGACGACCATCCCGAAAATTGCTACCTGCTGGAAACGCTCCTCAAAGGCAGCGGCTACGAAGTAGTCACGGCAAGCAACGGGATTCAAGCCATTGAAAAACTGCAAACAAATACGTGCGCCATTATTATCAGCGATATTATGATGCCGGAAATGGACGGTTTTCAGTTCTGCAAGTGGTGCAAGAGCCCGGACAGTGAATACCGCGGCATTCCTTTCGTCTTTTATACAGCCACCTACACCAGTGACAAGGATGAGGAATTTGCCCTGCAGTTGGGAGCCCAGAGATTCATCCGCAAACCAGCGGAGCCCGAAGATTTCCTGGCTCAAATCAGGACGGTCCTGAAAAATCACACCCGTGGAAATATCACGCCCACGGAAGTGGCAGGTGAAGGCGAAGAGGATATTTACAAGCTTTACAGCCAGCGCCTGGTCGATAAACTGGAGAAGAAAGTCCTCGAGCTCGAGCAAACCAGGCAGGCTTTGAGCGAATCGGAAAACAGGTACCGCCTGCTGATTGAAAGGCTTCCGATAGCGGTATCCATCGTGCAGGATGGCAAAATCGTATATGCCAGCAAATATACCGAAAAAATCACCGGATATTCGTCCGAAGAGCTCAAACAACTGGACGGCTTCGATTTGATACACCCCGATGACCGGGAAATAGTGCGCAGCATCTATTCGGAAAGGTCGAAAGGCGGAGCCGCCTCTGCTTCCTATGCATTCAGAGTCCTGCACAAGGAAGGTGATGTGAGGTGGCTGGACAGGCGCTCGATATCCATTTCCTGGGAGGGAAAACCGGCCGTGCTGGTGCTGGATGACGATATTACCGAATTGCATAAAGCCGAAGAGGAAAAACAGCAGCTGCGGGACCGCAGCGAAGTGTCTTCCCGGCTGGCTTCGGTTGGCGAAATGGCTGCCGGCATCGCCCACGAAATTAACAACCCACTGACCGGCGTAATCGGCTTTTCCGAACTGCTGGCCCAGGAGGATCTACCGGAAAATGTCAGGGAACATGTCAAATATATCCTGGAAGGCTCAAACCGGGTCAAGGAAATCGTAAAACGGCTGCTGACCTTCGCCCGCCAGTCCAAACCCGCCAAGGTCCGCCTGAATATTCACGAACTCATCGACAACACTCTGGAACTCCGCAGCTACGTATTGAAAACCGCCAATATCCAGATTGTGAAAGATTACGAAACCGGTTTGCCCACGGTCGATGTCGATCCCGGGCAAATGCAGCAGGTGTTCATCAACTTGATCGTAAATGCCGAGTATGCCATCAAGCAGGCCCGTGGCGGTGGAACGCTGTCCATAACTACCCGGTCGGGGGGAGACACAGTAAGTATTTGCTTTACCGACGATGGAACCGGCATGAGCCCTGACACACTTTCCAGGCTGTTCCAGCCTTTCTTCACCACCAAGGAACCCGGGCAGGGCACCGGGCTTGGCCTGGCCCTTTCCCGCTCCATCGTGCTCGACCATAACGGCAGTATTGAAGTAGAAAGCGAAGAAGGCAGAGGCACGTCGTTTACGATAAGGCTGCCGGCAAGCCGTGAATGCCCCCGGCAGGAAACTCCTGAAATCCGGGACAACGGCACCAGGCCTGCTGATTTCACGGCAACCGTACTGGTGGTGGATGACGAACCCTCCGTCAGGGCTCTTATCAACAGGATACTCACCTCCCGGGGCCACGCGGTAGTTGAAGCGAAGACTCCCTTCCAGGCACTGGAGGAAATAAACGCCGGCAAATTCGATGCAGTTCTTATGGACATCCGCATGCCCGGTATGAGCGGCAGGGAGCTTTATGAAAAAATCATTCAAATCCGGCCCGAAATGGCGCTCAAAACGGTTTTTATAACCGGGGACAGTTCGGATATTTCTACAATGAGCTTTCTCAGGGATAACTGCCTGCCCTTTATTGCCAAGCCCTTCGACACGGCTGTGCTTACCGGCAAAGTTGATGCTGTGTTGAAAGGCGCCGCCTGATACCCGGGCCGGTTCCGGCCTGTTCGATTTTTCCACATATGGTATCATTTGACTATGCAGAAGATAATATACGACCCGGCGCATTCAGACAGCCGGATGACAATCGCCTTTTTTATCTCGGGCTCGGGCACCAATTACGAACGCATATTCGAGAAAAACCCGGATTGCCGGTATATCGTTTTTACCAACCGTCCCGGTTGTGAAGGAGCCGGTAAAGCCAGGCAGCACGGCCATATTCTGATAGAACTCGACCATATGCCTTTCCTGGCACCCGCCCGGCAGCGATACGCCCCCGGCAGCATACCCCGCAATTGCCCGGAGAGAGAAGCCTTCGAACAGGAAGCCAGCCGTCTTATAGAACAGGCTGCCGGGCAGCAGCCGGACCTGATTTGCCTGGCGGGTTACGACCAGTGGGTGACGGACTGGATGGTGGACATGTACTACCCCAGGATATTGAACGTCCATCCGGGCGACACCACCCGCGGATATGACGGCCTGCACTGGGTTCCTACCGCCAAGGCGGTTCTTGCCGGAGACGGCTCGCTCAAGTCAACCCTGTTTATCGTGGATAAAGGCGAAGACACCGGCCCGGTCCTGGTGCAGTCCGAACCGCTGGACATAAGAAAAATACTCGAGGAACTCGATTCCACAGGTAACGGCGGCCTGGTGAATGACCTGGACGAGGTTACACACTTTGCCCGCAGCCACGGGATAACCGGCTACAGGCAATACCAGGCAGCAGCCGGCACTGTTTTCCGGGAAAAAATGCGGCGGGTATGTGAAAACCTGCAGAACCAGCTTAAATACCGTGGCGACTGGAAGATATACCCGTTCGGGGTTCATGAACTGATTGCCCGCGGGCGCGTTGCGATCGAAGGCAGAGATCTGTTTGTCGACGGCGTTCAACTGGCTGCCGGCGGCTACCG
>ENA-ORXD01000637-ORXD01000637.1-sediment-metagenome-genome-assembly--contig:-NODE-637-length-40992-cov-10.848197_pt1 | contig 40992 bp, 44 predicted proteins | sample MGYA00237862_ERZ511471 | MGnify/ENA metagenome assembly ERZ511471 | reverse complement strand
CAGCTCTTCTTGTGAACATCCATGCCGACATAAATGTGTTGACCCGTGAAATCAAGTTTGTTACCGTTATCCATGGCGAGCCTCCTTCTTTGGGTATGTTTTTGTGTGGACAACAAAATATACCATGCAAAGTTGAGACTTGCCTTTTACTTTTTTATCATAAGGTCTGAGGGAGCGCCAGCGAGTGAGAAATCTTGGATTTCTCCCGGAGTTTATCCCGATAAAATCGGGGGTCGAAATGACAGGTGAAAGTTATGTGCACCTTTCAGTATGGGAGCGCGTATGGTCTGATTGTGAAAAGCCCCGTTACTCGATCGAGCGATGGGGCTTTTGTGTTTTATGATGGGGGAGGTAGAACAGCGGTTTATTTTTGAAGTTTTTTAACAACCAGTTATAGATATCGGCATTACGGTTATTGGACTAGGACTCACATCCTTTGAACTGAAAATAAAATGAAGATTCTAGCCAAAAATCCTGTAATGGAACTTGAAAAACTGTAAAATACCCTTTGTTTTTGTAGACATGCGTATTCTTTTAATCCTTGCGTATGTGTATGTTATTGCAAGAGATCCGAAGACTCGTTTACTTATCTATCCCAACCGCAAGTTTAATCATCTGCCCCCCAATGTTCCTGCATATCTTTTGCAGAAGCATGCGCGTTCTAACGATCATAATGACCGGATGCTTCAGGTTGATATGGAATTTTCAATATTTTTAAACGTTTCAGCCCTGATGGAACGTGGCATTCAATCACATCCCCCATGCTGTGGCCGATAAGCGCCGTACCTATTGCGGAAAGTATCGAGATTTTCTGCCGCATTATGTTCGCATCTGAGGGAGGAACTATCGTGTACGTTGTTTCTTCACCGGATTCGAGGTCTCTGATGCAAACAACCGAATTTAACGTAACAATATCACTTGGGATATCATGAGGCTCCACTATCTTGGCATTTTCAAGTTTCTGATCCAACTGATCGAAATAGATTTTCTTGCGATTCCAGGGAGATTCAGTTGTATTTATAAGACTTTCCAATCTCTCCACGTCGTACGTTGTTATCAAGATTGGTTTTTTGTTCATGGCACCCTCCTTCATGTGGTTGTGCGTATCAGCCGGGGATTGTTTCTTGTTGCAAATCTTATGCTCATGGATGCGAAACATGGGCACGATGACAGATGGTCGCGTTCCCGGACCCTCACCATTGGATCTGGTTGCCAATTCGATGCCCCATGACCTCGGTCGTATCGGAGACGATGACAACGGCGTCCGGGTCCTCGCTGCGAATGATCTTTTTCAGGCGCGGCATCTCGCGGAACGTGGTTGCCGTGTAAAGTACCTGCTGTTCCTGCCCGGAATAGGCTCCTTTGCCGCGCAGAATGGTCACGCCCCTCTGGATCTCGTTGAGAATCCGCCGGGCGATGGTCTCCCCGCTCGGTGATACAATAAAGAACGTTTTCCGCGTATGCAGACCCGTTACGACCAGATCGACCATCCGCGTGGCGATATAGAGGTAGATGAAGGCGTAAAGGGCAGCTTCCAGGGAAAACAGGATCGCCGCAGCAACGAGAACCAGGATATTAAAGATCAGTTTGGTTGTCCCCAACTGTACGGAAAAGCGATCGAAGAAGATTACCGCCAGGATGTCGGTGCCGCCTGATGACCCCAGCGATTTCAAAATAATGCCGGAGCCCAGCCCGTGAATCATTCCCGCCAAAAGAGCGGCGAGAAGCTTGTCGTTGACCGGAATGGCCACATCGACCCATGCAATCGACACGATCAGAAGCAGCGTCCCCGCAACACTGTACAGAAAGAACCGGCGGCCGATGATGAACCCGCCGATGAGAAACAGCGGCACGTTCAACAAGGCATACAGAAGCGCTACCGAAAATAACGGGATAACATAATGGATCATGATCGCCAGGCCCGTCACGCCGCCGCTGACGAAGCGGTGGGGAATGAGTATCCCGTTGACAGCTGCCGCGCACAGAATACTCCCCACAGCCATGAGCGCCAGGTTCCAGCCGATGCCCTTGAGGACCGGCCATCCACGCCATGCGATAAAGGCCTTCATCTCTCGCCGCCCCCATCTTCTGATTGCCCGCCGCGCCAATGGTTTCTCGGCGCCCCCTCATGAAAAAACACATTCGCTGCCGCGCATACATTTCCGTTTTTGGGATAGCTGTCATTCGCCCTTCCATCCACAGGGGATGACGCATATTGAAAGTGCCTGTCGCCTTCCTCCCAGAAGTCACGGAGCCGTTCTTTTCTTTTCCTATGTTGCAGTCTCTTTAGGGCCTTGACTTCAATCTGTCTGACTCTTTCACGGGTTATACCCATCATGGAGCCTATCTCTTCAAGGGTAAAAGGGCCAAAATTGCAGGCAACCCATGTACAATTCAAAAACGTTTCCCTCTTCAGAAACCACGGGCACGCAGTATCCCGGCAGATTTCAGCGAACGACACCCCGTTTTTCTTGCAATGGTAATAGGGGGCCAGTTCGTAGCTCTTGTTCATAACCGCTCTCACGAATCGGATTCCTTTTCTTTGTTCGACGGATTCTCTATCCGGTTAACGTTCACTATGCTTTTCAATTTTCAGTAGTCATCTCTGCCTTGAACATGCCCCGCCCTGCTCTTATTTCTTCTCGTTTCGTCTTCGCTTCCGAACCATGCGAAGAGCCGGTTGACGAACCCCGGTTTTTAGCAGGCACAGCAGACGCTACCGGTAAGGGCTTGCGCCGCGCTGCTTGATTACCCGACCTCATTACGGATAAGCGACTCATGTCCCATGCCTTTCCCTGGAATCCACCAGTACCTGTCTTACGCATCACCACCTGGGGAGCTTCATGCCGATAGCCTCGTAATTGCTGAAGGCGCTATATCTGTTTTTGTGAATTGGATAATCCCACGTGCCGTTGCGATGCGTTATTTTTCCCCCAAAGCCGGTCTTAAAACGATACATGCCGTAAAATGGGTGGCTGGGATCTGCGATGGGAGAAACCGAACCCATATCGTATGTCAGACATCCCTTTCTTTTTGCCAGTTTGATCGCCTCCCAGTGCATGGCATATGATCCCATCAGGTTGCGTCCCTCGTCGGCAGACGCTCCGTACAAATAGGTTGCCCGTCGTCCCGATACAGCGATGATTGCCCCGGCTAAGATATCCCGCTCCCCAGCGGCAAGGAGCAAAAGGATCTCAGGTGCTCCGGGGTTATTCGCATCCGTGGAGAAGAGCGCATTAAAATGGCGGTACGAACTCGGCGGGAAGTTGTTACGCCTAGCGGTCTGCACATACAGTTGGTAGAACAAAGGCAGATTTTCACCGGAACTTTTAAATACCGAAACTCCCTTCCTCTGGGCGAGGCGGATGTTGTACCTCGTCTTTGGTTTCATGGCCTTGAAGATGTCCTCTTCGCTGCGCGAAAGATCAATGACCACCGCGTCGGCAACAGTCAAATCCATCGGTGCTTTGTAAAAAGGCCATGTGCGGGTGCCGATATTCATGCGTAATGCCCGCAACAATGCGTCCGGATACCCGCACCAGTTTTCTTCATCTTGTGCGTCGAGAGCGTAAGGGGATTCCCATGGAAGATCATAGCGTATGAAGGCAACCGTCGAGTCCATGTGCTTCACAAGCTCCCGTGATAAGGTTTCCAGAAAAATGCCGTACTTTTCCGGATCAGGCCCCCGTTCGGGACCCTGAGGAACACAAGCCACGGCACAATCATGTGCGATGGTTTTGAGCAGGATCATCACGTCGCCCCGTTGTCCCGTCGATGCGCTAAAATCAAATGCGACCGGTTCCCAGCCAAGACGGGATTTAACCTGGCCCCAGTAAGTGGTTTGAAACACAATGTCGGTGGGAACCAATTCATGTATTCCTTTTGGTTGAATTTCTATATTCATGTTCAGAAATCTACCTGCCCTGTGTGTCTATCGGGATGTTACGGGTGATCCGGCACGCATCCCGGGTTATTCCTTGCCTTTCATGACAACGGTAAGATGGAAGAAGCATCCGGTGCAACCGGTTTCCCGTGTCGCCCTTCCTCTCCTTCCATTCAATTCTTTTTCAATTGCGTCAAGCAATCCCTGTCCTTTCCATTCGAAATCGTTGCAGTGGTATACGGCATCGAGCGGCCCGCACGGACAATCATCAGAACCCCCGATATTTACAGCGGCAGTGAGATGCTGCCGCCGCTTCTTTTCTCCCTGATTGGCGTTTGGTAGACAGGAGAAGTCCCGATATCGGAGTTGGTGCAAATATCAGAAAGAAGTATCCGGCGGGACCATGGGCCCGGAGTGAACAAAACGTTCAAGTCAATCGGGTTTTCGCATACCTGTGAAGTTTGATATTCATGTTTTATTCCACCGCTTGGTTGTGTGATACCTCTTATCTTCCTGATGCTCCGAATCCTAACGGGAAAGATCTGGGTTGTAAATACCAAGATAATACCCTATATATGCCTATAACAAATAGGCAATACCCGGGTTGCCTTGAAGATTGAACGTAAAGGAAGATACTGATGGAACACAAAGCAGATATCGAAATAGCCTTGCAAGAACGGATCAAAGAATTAAATTGCCTGTATGGAATGGCGCGTCTGGCGGAGCAATGCCATGATTCCATGGAAGATTTTCTCAAACATCTGGTCGATTTCCTCCCCCGTTCCTGGAGATATGCGGAAGTCGCCTGTGCGCGCATCATCTTTCAGGATGATACATTTGACAGCAAGAACTTCGTATGGACCGAATGGAGCCAATCGGCGAACATCCAAATAGGCGAAGAGTCAGTAGGCAGCGTAACAATTATTTATACTGAGGAGCGGCCACAAGCTGATGAAGGACCGTTTCTTAAGGAAGAACGGGCCTTGTTGGAAGGGATAGCACACCGTATCGGAGAAATTGCCCTCCGGATTATAGCCGAGCAGGAATTGCAGGAAAACAACAGGCAACTGTTGCTGGAAAGAAGGGCGCTCCAGGAAGCGAATGCGGCGCTCCGGGTGGTTCTCTCCAATATCGAAGACGAGAAAAAACGTATCTATGAAAATTTTCATCTGAATATCGAGAAGGCAGTGATGCCGATCATCCATGCTTTGAATCCCGGTGTTGCGAAAAAAAAGCAAAAATATTTGGATATATTAAAGAATACCCTCGAAGAAATCACGGCTCCCTTTACAAACAGGATGGTACTTCACTATCGCACCCTGACCCCGACGGAGGTTGATATCTGCAATATGATCCGAAATGGATTACGAACCAAAGAAATTGCTGAGTTACGGGGTGTTTCTCTTTCAACGATCAATCGCCACCGTGAAAATATACGACGAAAATTGAAGATTACAAATCATCAGATTAACCTGACAACTTACTTGCAATCACTTCTGACTTCGGATCCATCTCACCTGTCCGAGGATAGAAAATAGTTGTGTTCATTCGTATATTCCCAAAATCCGCAATTGGTTTTGTATGAGGGTTTATTAACACTCTTTGCAGTATACCCCGCGGCTTGCCGCGGGGAACTTCAATTTATAAGGCGATAGGATGGCTTACCGAAATATCGGAGAAAGGTGATAATAGTTATGGAATTATCTTGAATTCAACATTCGGGAATACTTGCTCTTATGCCCTAGCCATGTTGTGAACACCCATTATCCGCAAATCTTAAAAACAGCCTGTCAAGAAACTTATTCCTTCAGGCGAACCAAATATTCCAAGCAGTTCTAAAAACACTTAGAAAACGAGTGACACTTCCCGCGAGAAAACGAGTGACACTTCCCGTATTTAATCTATAAATAAGACAAAGCGACACAAAGAACTACTCCCTATTCCCCCTCCCCTCTCTGTCTGATCAGTTTCTTGACGAAGATCTCTTCCCGCTCCATCTCCTCGATCCGGCCGGAGATGTATTTCTTCGCCTTCTCGCACTGAGGAAAGCCCGGCTTCCATCTTCAATATCTCGCCGATGTGCAAAAGAGTATCATCGTTGCACGTGGTTGAGTTCGGATGGTATACGTGGCTGAATATTTGACAGGCAGTAGTGGGGGGTTAAAATTTCGGCTCTAAACCAGCCTGTTTGCAGAGTTCGTTGGCTGTTATTCGATCGAATTGTTTATGTCTTTTGACAGGGATTATCTTCGTACCGTTTGTGTATATGGCGTGCCTGCCGCCTTCCCTCAGAAGATAAAAGCCGTTCCCTTCCAGGTAGCGGACCAGATCACGTCGCTTGACTGACATGCTCGACCTCAACCGGAAGCTGTTCGATCAATGCGTTCCCCAGGGGGATCTCCTTGTCGGTCTGACTGTAGGCGAGGATCATCTCATTCAGCGCGTCGCGCAGCATCTCGCGGCATTCTTCGAGGTCTTTTCCCTCGGTGACGACTTCCGGCCATTCGACGATCTGGCCCATATATCCCGCGCTGATTTTTGTATATTTCGCCGTATAATTAACCATTGCCAACCTCCTAGGTAATAATCTACACGCTTCCTCGGTTGATGTCAAATGCAGATTCCTGCCTATAACCAGGCTTAAAACATTGAAATTATAATACCCCTTAACCTGCCTGCACGTACAGAATGCTGCCTGTGGTGCAGCCCGCTATCACCTTTCCTATTCTCCCTCCACCCGCTGTCTGATCAGCTTCTTGACAAAGATCTCTCCCCGTTCCATCTCCTTGATCCGGTCGGAGATGTACTTCTTCGCCTCCTCGTGCCGTAGCAGGCCCAATCCGATCCGAACAAAAGTCAGGGGACAGTCGAAGCCTCTTCGCTTCAGGAAACTGCTGTCCCCCGAATAACCGTTCTATCCCTGATCGCTTACGCGCCTTTCAGGTGCGGCAGGAAGAACCCCGCAATAACCACGCCGCCGATGATCACCGCCCAGATGATGCACGTCAGCAGTTTCCGGGAATCCCATTTCTCGCCCATCTTCGTGCCCGAAAAGACAAACCCCAGCACCACGAACAGGACGATGACCAAGACCCCGTGCGTTGTCCAGTGATGCCCCAGCGCCGCCTTCATCCCGTTCATGATCCCTTCGTTCGTCTCTTTCAGGAGCAGGATCACGGCGTTCAGGAGGCTGGTGACAATCAGCGAAAGGCCAAACCCGGCCGTGTATTTTTCTATCTTCATGTCTCTCACCTCCCCATCAGTCCCATGGTGACGCCCTTGCCGATGATCGCCCCGGCGCCCTCCATGAAGAGGCCAAGCAGAACGATCAGCGCGGCGATCCCGAGGACAAGGCTTCGGTTACCCTTTTCCGTCAGCGGGACGTTTCGATAAACGGCGATCGGCAGATAGATGCTGAGTATCAGCATCAGGAAGAAGACGTGTTCTTTGACCTCCATGAAATAGTTGTGCGCCCACGCCCATTGCCCGGCCTTGATGATCGCGCGGTCAGTGCCGTAATGGACCACGTACCAGTAGCCGCCGATCAGGTAGGAAAGAAAGATAAACACCGCCACGGCAACACTCAGTTTCTTGATCCTTTCCATGTTTTTTTCACTGACGTTCAGGACATCCACGAACAATGCGACAGCCAGGAGAATGCCCAGGACGCCGAATCCCACATGCAACATCATCTGCACCTGGATCGACATCGTTTGCCTCCTTTCCGGCATTTCTGCCAAACGGGTCCCCTCCGGTATCCGAAGGGAACGCTCAAGACGCCTCACGTATTTAATACAAGAACAACGGCCACGGATGAACCCGGCCCCTATCCCCCCTCCACCCGCTGTCTGATCAGCTTCTTGACGAAGATTTCTTCCCGCTCCATCTCCTCGATCCGGTCGGAGATGTACTTCTTCGCCTCCTCGCGCTGGGGGATGAAGATCTTCTCGAGGGCGTTGACCCGCCGCTGGACCTTCTTCAGCTCACGGGAGAGCATCATGATCGCCTTGGTGATGGTCGCGTATTCGGCAAGCGCCCCGAGGGCCATCCGCGATTTTTCCTTCGCCTCGTCGTAGGCGGCGGTCGTCCCCGGGAGAGTGGCCGTGATCCGGTGCCGTTTGAAGGAGAGCACGATCTTCGGAAGCCGGAGCCCCATCAGCTTCGTGAATTCCATGTGAAAGAAGTAGGTCCGCCGCTCGGAACAGCTCTTCCGGGTGAGGGTATCCGAACCCATATCGACGGCCGCCGCACGGTAGGCGGCGTAGAGCTCGCCCAGGACCCCCGCAAGGGCGGCCTCCATCTTCCGGATCTCGCCGATGTGGCGCATGATCTCGATCGCCAGGATCTCGCGCTTCTGGTTGAGGAGGTCGTACCCCTCGTAGGCGAAGGCGAGGTCTTCCTTGAGCCTGCGCAGGGACGATTTGGTGGGGGGGATATCTATAGCCGGCATGACGCCTCCTGACCCGGCATGTAGTAGCGCTGTATGTCTTCCATGCAGACGCGGTACAGCTCCTCCTTCGGGAGGAGGGAGAGCATCTGCCACCCCAGGTCGAGGGTCTCGATGATCGAGCGGTTCTCATCGTACCCCTGACTGAGGAAGCGTTCCTCGAAGGCGGTCCCGAACCGGAGGTATATCTTGTCCAGTTCGGAGAGCTCCTCCTCCCCCACGATGGCCGCCAGCGCCCTGATCCGCTTGACCTTCGCGTAGGAGGCGAAGAGCTGGGCGGCGTTCTGGGCGTGGTCGCTCCGCGTCCGGCCCTCGCCGATCCCGTCCTTCATCAGGCGCGAGAGGGAGGGGAGGCCGGCGATGGGGGGGTAGATCCCCTTATTGAAGAGCTCCCGCTCCAGGACGATCTGCCCCTCGGTGATATATCCCGTCAGGTCGGGCACGGGGTGGGAGATGTCGTCGCTCGGCATGGTGAGGATCGGGACCTGGGTGATCGAACCCTTGACGCCTTTGAGCCTCCCGGCGCGCTCGTATATGGCCGCGAGGTCGCTGTAGAGGTAGCCGGGGTAGCCCTTCCGGGAGGGGACCTCTCCCCGAGAACTGGACAGCTCGCGGAGGGATTCGCAGTAGTTCGTCATATCGGTCATGATGACGAGGACGTGCATCCCCTCCTCGAAGGCGAGGTGTTCGGCCAGCGTCAGGGCGACGCGGGGGGTGATGAGGCGCTCGATCGAGGGGGCGTCGGCGAGGGAGAGAAAGATCGACGAGTGCGTGAGGACGCCGGATTCTTCGAGGGAGTCGATGAAGAAGCGCGCCATGTCGAACTTCACCCCCATGGCGGCGAAGATGACGGTGAACTCCTCCTCGGCGGTCAGGATCCGGGCCTGCCGCGCGATCTGGGCGGCGATGAGGTTGTGGGGCATCCCGCTCCCGGAGAAGATGGGGAGCTTCTGCCCCCGGATCAGGGTGTTCATCCCGTCGATGGCGGAGATCCCGGTCTGGATGAAGTCCCGCGGGTACTCACGGCTCCAGGGGTTGACCGGGAGGCCGTTGACGTTCATCATGTTGTCGGTGATCACCGGGGGGGCGCCGTCGATGGGCCTCCCCAGGCCGTCGAAGACCCGGCCGAGCATGTCGCGGTGGACGGGAATCTCGAGCGACCTCCCCACGAAGGTGACCCGCGCCCCCTTGACGGAGAGCCCGCTCGTCCCCTCGAAGACCTGGACGACGGCGCGGTCTTCGTCCACCTCGAGGGTCTGGCCGATCCGCACCTCGGCCGATTCGTCCCGGATTTCGACGATCTCGCCGTACCCGACGCCCTTGACCCCCTCGACGAAGATCAGGGGGCCGGAGATCCCGGACAGGTTCGTGTATTCGATCTCAGCGGTCATAGGCTACACCTCTCCCGTCTTCTCTTTCAGCGAATCGAGCCCCGCGGCGAGCCGCTCCCGGTAGTCGTCGATCCTGCCCAGCTCCTTGTTGGGGACCTCGGACTTGAGCCGCACCATCTCCGACACCACCTCGAGGGCCGCGATTTCCTTGACACTCACGCCGCCCTTCACCAGTTCCTCGCCCTTCGTGTGCAGGTCCAGGATCGCCTTGAGGAGCTTGAGCTGCTTCTCCGGGGGGCAGTACTTGTCGACGGGGTCGAAGGAGTTCTGCTGGAGGAAGGCGTTCTTGATCATCTCCGCCACGAAGAGGATGAACTGCTGGGCCGGGGGCATGGCGTCGCTCCCGACGAGTTTCACCACCTGCTGGAGACGGTTGTCCTCGAGGAGGATCGCCATGGCCTCCCCCCGGATCACGAGCCACTCAGGATCCAAGTCTTTCCACCATCCCTCGATGTCCTGGAGGTACTCGGTGTAGCTGTCGATCCAGCTGATGGAGGGGTAGTGCCGGGCGTCGGCCAAGATCTTGTCCAGCGCCCAGAAACACCGCACGAAGCGCGAGGTGTGCTGGGTGACGGGCTCCGAAAAGTCCCCGCCGGGGGGGGAGACCGCCCCGATGATGCTGATGTCGCCGTCGGCCCCGGAGAGGGTCTCCACGAGACCCGCCCGTTCGTAGAACTCGGCGAGCCGGGTCGCGAGGTAGGGGGGAAATCCCTCCTCCGCGGGCATGTCTCCCAGCCTGCTGGCGAGTTCCCGCAGGGCCTCCGCCCAGCGGGAGGTAGAATCGGCCATTACCGCCACGCTGTACCCCATGTCGCGGTAGTACTCCGCGATCGTCACCCCGGTGTAGATGCTCACCTCGCGGGCGGGGACCGGCATGTTCGAGGTGTTGGCGATCATCACCGTCCGCTCGATCAGGGGGCGCCCGTTGCGCTCGTCGATCAGCTTCGGGAAGTCCGTCAGGACATCGGTCATCTCGTTGCCGCGCTCCCCGCACCCGATATAGACGATGATGTCGGCGTTGCACCACTTCGCCAGGGCGTGCTGGGTCATGGTCTTCCCCGTCCCGAACCCCCCGGGGATGGTGGCCGTCCCCCCCCGGGCGATGGGAAAGAAGGTGTCGATGACCCGCTGCCCCGTCATCAGGGGGATAAAGGGCTTCTTGTTGCAGCGGCTCGGCCGCGGCCTGCGCACCGGCCAGTAGGCGGCCAGCTTCCCCTTGTAGGGGGCGGCGCCGTTCTCGACGGTGTACATCTCGTCCTCGATCGTGTATTCTCCGGAGGCAACGATGGCGGTCAATATACCCGAAACGCCCGGGGGGACGAGGACCCGGTGCGTGACGAGAGGGCTCTCCGGGATCTCCCCGAGGATGTCCCCTTCCTTCACCTCGGTCCCCGCCTGGATCAGGGGCTTGAACTCCCACTTCTTCTTCGTGTCGAGGGGGGAGAGCTTGATCCCCTTCCGGATGTAGGCGCCGCACACCTCGGAGATCCCGACGAGGGGGCGCTGGATCCCATCGTAGATGTTCGCGATGAGACCCGGTCCCAGGAGGACCGAGAGCGGCCGGCAGGAGGAGGTCACCTCGTCCCCCGGCATCAGACCGGTGTTGTCCTCGTACACCTGTATGATGGTGATATCCCCGATCAGACGGATCACCTCGCCGATCAGCCGGTCGGCCCCCACCTCGGCGATGTCGAACATCCGTATTCCCCGCAGACCCGCCGCCTTGACGATCGGGCCGTTCACCGATATCACCCTTCCTGTCAGTATCTCATCCACGTCCGCCCCCCTGGTATCTAGAAAGAAAAACCCCTCTCACTCAGGATCTTCGTGATCTCCCGGCGGATCGCCGCCGCATTCCGGTAATAGATCCGCTCGATGGTGCTGTTGAAGATGCGCCCCTCGGAACCGTCGCGGACGGCGCATCCCCCCCACCGGATCGCGGGGTCCTCGCGCACGGCGACGTCGGGGTTTCGCCCCGCCTTTCCGACGGCCGCCACGATTTCTCCTTCAAGGGAGAGATCCTCCTTGTGCAGAGACACCTCGATCCCGCCCTGTACCGCGCCGGCGGCCTCGCGCACCCGGTCCAGGAGAAATGTTTTGTACCGGGGATCGTCCCGTATGATCCCTGCCGCCTCCTTCACCATGCGGCCGATGAATGCGTCGAGGCCGCACAGCTTGAACTTCCTGCGTTCGAGGAGGGCTTTGTTCCCCAGCCGGGACCGTTCCTGCTCGATCCGCGCCCGGGCCTCGGCCTCGGCCTTCTCCTTGAACTCCTCGATCTCGGCGGCGCAGGCCTCGTTCATCTCTCTGATCTCAGCGGCCTCTTTTTCCCTGATGGCGCTGATGGCCTCCTCGGATTCCTTCCTGATCGACTCTTCCAGCGGCGGCGGCTTCATGACAACCCCTTTTTTACGATTCGAGAGAGATACCGAGGGCCTCGGCGATGTACCCCACAACGGACCGGCGGAACCCCTCCGTCTCGTCGATGCCGGGTATCTCGATCACCACAGGCCCTTCCATGGCGAGGTTAATTTGGGAGATGCGCTCCTGCAGGTCCCCGGCGAGCCCGCTCGTCATCATCACGATCCCCGCCGTTCTCTCTCTGAGAACTTCCTCGAGGCACGACGGCGCGTCGTCTCTCCCGGCGACTATTCCCTCCACCCCCGAGAGGCGGAAGGCGCTCACCGTATCCATGTCACCGATGACGTATATCTTCTTCATGTTACAGCTTGTTCAGGATCATAATGGCGATGATGAGACCGTAGATGGCGATCCCTTCGGCCAGGCCGAGGAAGATCAGGATTCTGCCCGTCAGCTCCGCCTTCTCGCTCATGGCCCCGATCCCCGCCGAGCCGATCCGGGCGACGGCAAAGGCGCTTGCGATGCAGGCAAGCCCCACGGCCAGGGCGGCGGATATGTACGCCAGCCCCACCCATTCCCCATCCAGGGCACCCTCGGCCGCCTCCGTCCCGGCCGCCAGCATCACGGCCGGAAAGATAAAGAGGGGAGCAATGATGAGACACGCTACCAGAAAAATAAAAACCCTCTTGCTTTTGGTCATCCTACACCTCCGCGTTTGTTGTCTTGAGTCTGAAGGGGGCGAAGTCCACCCCGTCCCCCCTGAAAAACTTGCTGAAGAACTCGTAATATTCGAGCCGCATCGACTGGATCAGGCAGATGAGGCACTCGAAGCCGATGATGAAGATGTTCCCCGCGATGATGACGACGACGGCGCCGGCGGACCGCATCGCCGGGTCGACGATGCCGGCCAGGGTGTACGTCACGATGCTGAGTCCCGCGTGGGAGAGGGCGAAGGCCCCGACCCTGATGAAGGAGATGGTGTTGGCCAGCATGCTCAGGCCGATCTCCAGGATCTCCACGCAGGTCTCGATGACGTATTCGACCGCGCTGTGCGGTCTGGGACTCTTGAAGAGGACGGGGCCGAGGACACCACGGAGCGAGAAGAGGACCAGGGGAAAGACAATCAAGACGCCGATCACCCACGGCGCGGCCCCCTGCCCGGTGACGACGTACCGCACGGCGAGAGTCATTACGGCAGCGTAGAGGACAAAGACGGCGAGTCCCCGTTTTTCGAGGAGGGCCTCGGTATAGTCCCCGTTCGTGAGGTTGTTGAAGACGTTGACGCCGAGACCGATGCCGATGAAGAGGGCCCCCAGGAGGATGGTCAGGGCAAAGAGACGCATGATATTCTCGATGGGGTGGAAGAGGAGCGCGGGGATAAGGTGTTCGCTGGAAAAGACGCTGCCGTACAGGACGCCGCAGACGGCGGCGGCGAGACCGCACGCGATCAGGATTCCCCCGGCCTGGCCGATGGTCGAGTCGGGTTCTCCCTTCTTTTTCGCGATCCGCCTGAGGATCAGACCGCCGACGGCGATGACGAGCCCCTGGCCGAGGTCGCCGAACATCAGGCCGAACATGATGACGAAGGTGACGGCCGTCAGGGGAGTGGGATCAATCTCGGTGTTCGCCGGCATCCCCATCGTCCTGACGAGAAGCTCGAAGGGTCTGAGGAGCCGGCTGTTCCTCAGGCGCACCGGGGCGTCGGGATCTCTCCGGTCGGATACGGCGGCGATGAACCGGTCGCCGCATATTCCATGGAGGATATCAACGAGCCGCCCCCGGTCCTTCTCGTCGATCCAGCCCGCAATGAAGAGGGCCTTCGACGAAAAGAGTGAGAGCTTCATCGCCGCGAAGACCTCCCCGTATTCCCGGTAGGAACCGTACAGTTCCGCCAATGCCTTCCCCTCCGTTTCCCGCAGGTGTTCCACATACCGGTCGAGGGTCTCGAGCCGCCCCCGCAGGGTTTCCCGGCGGTGCTCCAGTACCCCGGCGGATTGACCCGTGATCTCGGCTGAATGATCCGTGAAGCCGCGCTCTCTGAGGAACCGGAGCATCCCGGGAAGGTCCGGGGTAAGAGCGGCTCCGCAGACAGAGCCGCCGTCCTTGGATACCACGAATCTCTCACCGACCGGGAGTTCCCACTCGGTATCCTCCACGGTCCCGAATACCATCCGTACCAGCCGCGCCCCCTGAAAGGCAGCCGGATCGATCCCCATCCGGTCCAGCGCCCCGCGGTATTCCGCACGCCGGGCAATCGTCTCCAGCTCCTCCCGGATCCGCACGCGGAGCCGGTCCACGCGTTCCAGGGCTCTCTGCACTTTCAAGACGAAGGCCCGGTCCCGGGCGGTGTCACCTACTCTCCCGGAGGTCTCTCCGGGCTCGATATCCAGGGCGCGCAGGACGGACCGGATCCCCGTGAAGACCTCCTTCGTCCTCGCCTCCTCCTCCTTCAGCGATGCGTCCATCACGGCGTCTCTGCCCTGCGGGGGTGCCAGGTGGATGATCCCGGCCCCGCCGAGGGCGCGGTAGACCTCGTGGTAGAACCGCTTCTCGAGGGCTATGGAGACTCTCCTGATATCCGACTTGACGAACATACGCAGCCTCACACGTCGCTGATGATCGTTTCGAGTATCGCCTCGTGGGACAGACCGAACCTGATCCCCTCGATAATGCAGAACAGATTACGGATCTGACGATCCAGGAGCCACAAATACGCCGCCACGCAGTGCACGGAGTGAAAATCCCGGTGAAACATCGACGAGACCCACCGGTAATAATAGTTTTCGAGATAAGACTCCACCTCCGCCGGTCCCGGGGTCCGCCCGCCCATCTCCTCGAGGCGCCGGGTGAACAGCCCCACGACTTCCCTGATCTGGGGCCAGTCGGTCTCTTCGAAGACGGCGGCCACTTCATCCCGGTACACCCAGGTCTGCGCATCGTCCCACCGGTAATTCACCCTGAGCCGCCATTGCCGGATCAGGGTGAGGACGGCGAGTCTCCGGAGGACGAAGTCGTGAAAGACCCTCCGGGATTCGGGGGATAAAGGGGCCGAAGCGTCAAACAGATTCCGGGCGGCGAGGATATCGATGCGGTTCTCCAGGCGCTCGCAGGTCAATCTCCCCTCGAAGATCCCGGCCAGATATGTCCCGGCCAGGGCCTTCCGCACATCATCCAGGGACGGATCCCGATCGAGCAGATCCCGTTCGAGCGTAGCGTAGGGGCCGATATCGTACCACTGTTCGAAGCTCCTCCTGCCGAATGCCTTCGCCAGGAGGAGCTTTACGTTTTCCGCCTCGTACCGGCGGAGAAAGGCAATGAAGAGGGGGGCGTACCGCCGCGTCGCCTCGGCAAGGTGGACAACGGGTCCGATCTGGTCCCTGAAGGCCGTCTCCTTGGCCTCGATCATGCCGCGGGGACCGGAGGCCGTATCGTATGAGGCCTCCTGATCCCTGAGAAGCGGTGCATATCCCCCAGGCGGGACGAGACGGCTCCTCATGGCATAGATTCTGGTATGGAGGTAGACATCATCCGCGTAGTATCTCATGGTCCACTCAACCCGCCAGCAGGATGGAGATGATCTTTTCCTGTATATCCCGGTCCAGCGACGAGTCCTGGTCCAGCCTCTCCATCTCGCGCTCCGCAGCGTGCAATGCCTCCCCGGCGTTCTTCTGTGCCTCCTCGATCGCCCTCGCCAGCCGGTCTTTTCCCTCATCGACAATCCGGGCGGACTCTTCGGCCTTCCGTTTCTCGAGGGTTTTCCTGTGTTCTTCGATCTTCCGCCGGTATGCCTGCTCGGCCTGTTCCACCTCGTCGGCGCACTGTTTTTCGATCTCCATAATACGGCTGATCGTATCCTCCATATCGGTCTTCCTCCGCTCTTCGGCTCCACTTTTTCTCGGGACGGTTTTTTTGAGTCGATGGTCTTCGGCTTCCCCTTACAACCGGAGGAGTGCCTCGAAGAGACTCATGTCCTTGTCCTTTTTCTTGAAGGAGAGGAGCGGCGCCGTTGTCGTCCGGATCAGCTGTTCCGTCACACTGTCCAGAAGGAATCTCGCGGCGGCGTTCTTGCCCCTCGATCCGATGATGATCAGGTCGATCCCGTACTCTTCCACAGTCTCCAGGATCGTTTTGTACGGTTTTTTGTCCATCCTCAGCAGAATCGGATTGAGATAGATCCCTTTGAAATCAATCTCTTTAATAAATTTCTGACACTTCTTTCTCGCGTTCTTCTCCATGACCTCGGCAAACTCTTCGTATTCCTTGCCCCTCTTATAGTATCCCAGGGGGACATCGTAGACATGCACGCAGTAGATGCTCGGTATCTCATGGGTAACGGCGAAATTGACGGCCAGATTCATCGCTTCCGCCGCATTCTCGGAAAAATCAACGGGGACGAGGATATTGATGTCCTGCGGGTGGTTCGTCCGGGGCTCGACCTGTTCGGGGACGTACAACGTCGAACACGCCGCCTTCCGGGAGATACTGACGGGAACCGTCTCCTCCCCCGTGAACTCACCGCTTATCCTCCCGAGGATGATGAGATCGGCCTCCCTCTCTTTCAATTTTCTCAGGATGTCGATCTCCACCAGTTGCGATTCCCTTATCACGTCATACTCGACCCGCGTAGCGGGGTGGCCGTCATAGTATTTATCGACCAGTTCCTCCATGAGGCGTTTCGTCTTCTTTTCGAGCGAGGCACGGGCGCCCGCTTCAGAGTTTTCCCGCAGCTTTCCACGACCGATGATATGCACAAAGGTGACCCGTTCCGATGAGGCCAGCCAGCTGACGAGACCCGCGTAGCGGATCTTGGTCTTATCCTGCTGCCCCAGGGCAAGCCCCACCATCAGGTTCTTAAACTGGTACATGGCCGCCTCCTTTCCGCGCTCTGATAGCCATAGCCCTCTCTCCAGATATACCAACGCGCAGCATCCACCCTTTCAGGGTTTCCTCCACGGCACACCTGTGCCGCCCGTCGGGATGGAACGGAATTTGTGTTGTATCTGTTATGGACGTACGATTAGTCTTCCAGCCGGAACGACACCCTGACCCGTGCCCTGTAGCTCTTGACCTTTCCGTCTTCGATGGTCAGGTCGAGCCTGGTGACCTCCGCGATCCTGAGATCGTGAAGGGTGCTGCTGGCCGTCTCCACCGCATTCTTGGCCGCATCTTCCCATGACAAGGCACTGGTTCCCACCAACTCTATGATCTTGTAGATACTGTCAGGCATGGTCTCCCTCCTTCGTCCATCGGGTTGAGAAAACGGTTAACGCTTGGATTGAAAGCAGACCTCATTCCTGAGGGTGTTGAAGAATGTGAATGGGTGAACGGGTGTGAAGATGGTCTTTTTGCGCGCCGTCGCAGAGGCAGTTTCTGCGCGAAAACAATTCAAGCCCTTCAAAAGAACACCTTTGAAAAGAGACGAAACCGGACGGGGCGCTACGTCCCGATGCCCCCTCGGCGTTTCAGTTCCATAATGAGGGACAAACGGGACTTTGTCAATCACTTTTCGCCTTCCCGCAGCGATTTGTCACTGCCGGCAGAGCCGTGTCTGCCGGGGATCTTCCCGTAACGGAGCGGCCCCTTCCCCGCCTGCAGCCCGCGGGCCGATTCGACGATATCGGCGTAGCGTTTCTTCAGTTCATAGAATCCGTGCCACCAGGCGTAATCGGGGGCCATCATGGCGGCCCCCATGCGGGCCCGGCGTCCCTCGTGGTGCCAGAATTCATAGAATTCCCACTCGATCTCCTCATCGAAACAGGGCTTGTCGGAAAGGACCCCGGCTGCATACAGGTCGTCCATGAGGGACCGTACGGGACGGTAGTATTCCTCGTTGTAGTTTTCGACGACGCCGTCCAGATTCGCGAAATGATCATCGGCCCAGGTGCCGGAGTGACACTGGAGACAGACCTGTTTCATCTTGTCCCGCTCCTCCGCCCAGTCCGTCGCGGCCGGGAAGGGTTTGAATTCAGAGGGGCGGATCGTCAGGGGCGCCTGGGTCTCCCAGGAAAGACGCTCCGTCACATCGTGGGACTTCTCGACCCCGGCGGCAGCCGACATGTGGCACGCCGCACAGGTGGGAGCCCGGTAGTCCCTCCCCGCCGTCCAGGCACCGTCATCCGGTGTCCATTCCCACTGGTGACCCTCGGCGTGATAGACCGTTCCGTGTTTGGATTCGTTGTAGATCTCAATCTGGGGGTGATCGGGGCCGAGATGACACTGGTCGCAGGCCTCCGGCTTTCTCGCCTCGGCGACGGAAAAGCGATGGCGCGTGTGGCAGCTCGAACAGCATCCGCGGCTCCCGTCGGGGCTGATCCTCCCGATGCCGACGTTGGGCCAGGTGCCCGGCAGGGGCCTCCCGTCGCTGACCTTGACGGCCGTCCCGTGACAGGCGTAACACCCCGTCGTCCGTTCGATCTCGTTGTTCATGCCGTCATTCAGCCAGGAATCGACCTTCCACATGATATCCCTGGTGTGGGCGTGCTTGCTCCGGTCGAACTGGGCCGCCTCCGCCGGGTGACAGCCGGCGCAGCGCTTCGATGAGACCACGACCGATACCGGGGTCGCACTGTTTTTCCGATGAGCCGCGCTGTTGAGATTTTCGTCGTCATTCCCCCGGTGGCAGTCGTAACAGGAAACGCCCACGGCGGCGTGGACGCTCTGCTCCCAATCTTTGTACAGGGCAGGCTTGGCATGCTTGTGACAGAAGAGACAGTTCTTTTCGGCCGCCTTGTCGTCGGCCCAGGCTTCAGGCGCCGAGGCGGGGCTGAAGGAAACCGGCCCCCACCGCCAGACGCTGATGCAGGCGACGATGAGAAAGATGATGACCAGGTTCGTATAGGCCATGACCACGAATACCTTGTGGGCCCTTCCGGGCGGTGTGTGTGACATTGCTCCGTCCCCCCCCAGTGTTCCGACTCGTTTCACCTTCTCGAACACCTCCGTGCCGTGGGGCGCTCCCTTCAGTGCCTCGGTCAGGTCGGCTCCCGCCGCGTGCCTGCCGAAGTGGCGCCCCCCCTTCCACTTCTCGCTGCCCGTCACATCGTATATCACGTTCTCATGGACCACGTAGGCCGCCCGCGCCCCCGAACCGTCGTACTCGGGCAGGGACGACGGCGTCACGGCCCCGTCGGATCGCCCGGCCGGGGGCGCCGAAACCTCCCGCTTCATCCCCCGGTGGACGACCGTGATCGCCGCGGCCGCGATCGCGACCATGGTCAGGAAGAGGATGATCTTGACGAACAGCATGAACCCGAAGGTGTTGTCGAAGAACTGCTGCCACCGGTCGATGCGGTACCACGTCAGGTAGACGCCCGTGACCGTGAGGGTGGCCATGCAGGATACGCCGAGGATCCGCTCATATTTCGGGATGCCCCCCTTCAGGCGGGTGGGGCGGATGAAGATATGGATGTAGAAGATGGCGCCGAAGAATATGATCGCCGCCATGAGGTGGATATACCCGACGGCAAACCGGGTGACCCGGTGGACGGGTGACTGATAGTACCCGGATTTTTTCAGGATCTTATCCGGGATCGGGTATTCGTACCCGTTCCGTATATAGGCGAACCCGACGGTTGTCAGGGGGCCGCCGAGGACATCCTGATGGCAATAGGCGCACGCCTTCCCCGTCTGGGCGGCATACTCCTCCTTCGCAAAGGAGGGGGGCGTCCCCCCCCACAGGATCGCGAAGAATACCGCCAGCGCGAGCGACAGTGGCAGGCAGGTTGTCCTTCTCATCACTGAAGCCCCCTCGGCCGCGGGATCTCTTTACCGTAGTACCGTGGAATAAATCCTACCGGTTTCCGCCGTAATAATCAATGGCAATGCATCATTATTGTTTTCCCCGGCGGGGGTGAATCACCCGCCACGGAGCCGGGAGCACCGATCCGTTCAGGACCCGGGAACCAGTGTAAGCGTCCTGGTGTACTGTCTTCTGATATTCTCTTCCCGAAAGGGAAAACGATGATACTCGCCCTTCAACCAGGCCGTGATCCCGTCCGCGTAATGGGGGCTCGCCGGATTGTCCGACTGGCCGGTGCTGTTGATCCCCGTGAGAGGTTCCTCGTCTCCGAAATCGACGATGAGACGCATGGCCGGTATCAGCCACACGTCAAAATCCTCCCCCATATGGTACCCGGCGACGTTGAGCGTGGTGTGATCGCCCGGCGCCGGGTATGGTCCCCGGTTCAGATACCCGGACAGGAGTCTCATCCCCCAACGGGCACCAAAGCCCATGGAGGGGGCCATCCTGGAGGCGTCCGTTTTCCACTCGTACCGGTGCAGAGCCCCCCAGCGCCATTGATCGGGCGTCTTCCCGCAGCGCTCCTCAAGCAGGCCGACCGCGTCCACCACGGTCCTGGCCAGGATGTCGTGACGCTTCTCCACCGCGCCGGTCGTGACATCGTCCCAGAAAGGACTTTCGCGGCACCGGTCCGCCAGGTGGTCGTGAAGGGACGAGTAGGTCCTCAGGAAGATCTCGAGCAGCGATTTCCAGGCGACGGTATCGGTACCCCCGCACTCATCCGCGAACAGGTTCCTGGCGAGACGGGACAGGAAAGCACCGCAAAAGGCCGCCCCGGGGGAATCGGCGCGCATGTCCCCCTGGAAGGCCCGCAACACATCCAATCCCGCCATGGCCCTCTCCGTTTCCCCTTCACCCGTCCAGACGGACGCCATCCGCCGCATCGTGCCCTCGTCGAGGAGGACCCGTCTGATCACCGCTACGAAGGGTGAATGGGTGTCAAGCTGCATGGCCCTGGCGGTCTGCGCGGTGTATTCGCCCGCTCCCTCGATCAGTTCCCTGATGCGCTGCGACCGGCCGGGATAGTGCCAGGAGGAGGACAGGGTATGGGGGAAATCCGCGGGCACGGTTCGATTGTTGGCGGTGCCGAGGTATCCCTCTTCCGGGTTCTTGACGGAGGGGTGGAGGGACGGATCGAGAAACCCCTCCCAGTCGTATTCCCCCGTCCACCCCGGCGAGGGGCACAGGCCCCGTCCCTTCTTCCGCAGGGGGAAACAGCCCGTGACCTGCCAGGCGATGTCGCTGGTGTCGGCCATGACCAGGTTCAACGGTATGACGGACCGCTGGAAGCGGGTATGGGCCAGGATCTCATCGACCGATCGCGCCTTCATGGTCTTGAAAAAGCGCTCCATGGTGCGATCCGCCTCGAAGGCCGCCCAGCTGACGGCGACCCCCAGGGATTGGTCCGCCGGCATGGGCATCAGCTTGTGCCGGGGCGGATGCGTCAGAACGGTATTCATGAGAGGGCCGTGCCTCGTCTCATGGACCGTGAGGGTGACATCCTGCCCCCCCTTGACCTTGATCACCTCCCGGCGGGGGGTTGTCCTGATCCATGACCCCTTGTAGAGGTAATAGAGTTCGTCTCCCTCCCGCTTGAGCTTTTCCAGAAAGATATCCTGATTATCGGCCATGACCATGGTCATTCCAACCGCGATGCGGCCGTTGTAGCCGGCAACGATCCCCGGCACGCCGGCCAGCGAGACGCCGGCGGCTTCATACCCCGGACACCGCACCTTCATAAGGTGCCAGTACGAGGGCAGCGTCAGGGGAAGGTGCGTGTCGTTGGCAAAGACAGGCCTGCCGGATTTCGTGCGTTTCCCCGATACCGCCCAGTTGTTGGATGCGGCGGCGGCCGGGAGGATGAGCCGGTTGGCCTCGCGAACCACGGCAAAAAGGTCCTCCAGATCGCGCGCGGCGGGAGCCAGGTCGACGCCCTCCAGTTTCTTCATCTCTTCGAAGGGGAGGGGTTCGTCGGGGTAGACGGGGATCAGCCAGGCCATCCGTTCCGGGCCGACCTTCTGCGCCAGATTGAGGATCCCGATCTCCTCGTGAAGATTCTGGGCCAGACCGAGGGTGAAAACGACGAACACCGACATGGAATCCCGGGGCTTCCACGGTTCAGGGGTGTGGCCGAGGAGCGCCAGCGACGCGGGGAGGGGGCCGCCGGCCAGATAGGCGTTGATGCCGTCGCTGTAGCGTTGGAGCAGGCGGCGCATTTCGGGGGAGGCGGAGGCGTACAGCCTCTCAGCCGCCCCGGCGACGTTCAGGGCCCGCAGGTAGCTGTCCATGGCGACTCCGGCCTCGCCGATCATCTCCGATACCCGGCCCTGGCCCACCAGCCGGAGCCCCTCCATCTGGGTGAACCGGTCGCAGGCGTTGACATAGCCCATGGCGACGGCCAGGTCGTCCAGGCCGGCCGCATCGATACAGGGGACCCCCAGGGTGTCTCTTTTCACGGTCACCTCCCGGGCTATGCCGGGGAGCGCTCGCACCCCTTCGGCCGGCGGAAGCGAGCTGCCGAATATACCATTGAGAACGGGCGTGCACCCGCCCAGGAAAAGACACAGGGCGAGGCTGCCCGTGACGGCGGTGCGACATGCCACGCGGTGATCGAACAGGTGCCGGTCCATTTCCTTCTCCGTGACGTGCATGGATTGATTTGATTGTTCAATCTAGTACCGGAGGGGTGGTCCCGTCAAGGGACAGTTGCATAAAAAATCGGCACGGTTGAAGGGAGTTTCCACATCTGCAGGGAAGGCATGATCACCCGCAGCAGGGCGCCATTGATTTCAATGAGTTGTTTGCCCTTGACCGGAGGTGATATCTTGTATATGGAACTCTTGCAAGGATCGCGCTTCGGAGGGGCGGATGGGCATCAAAGAGATTGAGCGCACGGAGATCAAGGGGTTCATCGCGCGCGAGGAGGCCCTGCGGCTGTACGAGCTGGCGCGCGAGGCGAGCCGGATCGGCCCCTGCCTGGAGATCGGGAGCTACTGCGGCAAGACCGCCGCCTGCATCGGGACGGGGTGCCGGGAAGGCGGGGGCGTCCTCTTCTCGATTGACCATCACCGGGGATCGGAGGAGCAGCAGCCGGGGGAGGAGTACTTCGACCCGGACCTCCTGGACAAGGAGACCGGCCTGATCGACACCTTCCGGTTCTTCAGAAAGACCATCCATGACCTCGGGCTGGAGGACACGGTGATCCCCATCGTCGCGCGGTCGGAGGTCGTCGCCAGGAGATGGAAGACCCCTCTCGGGATGGTCTTCATCGACGGCGGGCACACCTTCGAGGCGGCGATGACCGACTATACCTGCTGGGCCCCTCACATCCTCCCCGGGGGATTCCTCGCCATCCACGACATCTTCCCCGACCCGTCGCAGGGGGGACAGGCCCCCCGACACATATACAACCTCGCCCTCGACTCAGGACTCTTCACGGAACTGCCGATGGTCCAGACCCTGGGGATCCTGGGGAAAAAACCCGGCAAGGATAACAGCCGCGCATAACGAGCGGCGACATCGTCTCCATCATAGTGCCGATGGACATCTCTCTCTTGACTCACATTCGGTAATGTTTCACTCCGGACGACCTTGACATTCACCACCCTCATATACATTTTAAGTAATAATAATTATTCAAGGAGGTAATAGACATGAAAAGAAGAATTTCAGCAGTATGTGCTTCAGTAGTTTTCGCCCTGGCCGTCTTTGTCGGCTCATCCCTCGCGATCGCGGGGACATCCTATACCGACCTGCCCCCCGCCGAGGCAAAGGCACTCATAGACAAGACGCCGGACATTATCATCATCGACGTCTCCCCCGCATACGCGAAGGGGCACCTGCCCGGGGCAGTCAACTATCCCCTCGGTGACGGATCCCTCGACAGGGCACTCCCGACCCTGGACAAGAACCGGACGTACCTCGTCTACTGTCACGTCGACAGCGTGGCGATCGCGGGCGCCCGGAAGCTGGCGGACGCGGGATTCACGAAGGTGTACCGGCTTGCGGGGAACTACAGCGGATGGGTTGCCGCGGGATATCCCGTAGAGAAGTAGCATCTCACGAGGAGATCATCCAACACGGGCACGCGGCGGACCGCCGCGTGCCCTTTTATTCGTCGACCCGGTTGTTGTGCGTCCAGTGCCACGCGAGGGTCTCCCCCGCACGGCAGGGCTTGAGATACCCGGCGCCGACAAAATCCTCGATGGTGCCGGATACCAGCGCAGGATCGAACCCGGTCACCTCCCCGATCTTCCGGCACAGGGCGCCGACGGAACCGTCGCCCGGGACGCGGCCACAGGTTTCGATCAGATCCTCGGAGAGGAGGCGGTAGGTGAGCTGCATCCTGAAGTGTCCCCCGACCCGCAGGGTGTCTTCCGGCAGCCCCCGTCCCTCCCTGCAGTCGAGCACCTGTTTCTCCCACTTTTCCGCTATCTCGCGGTCAAGCGCTCCGACGAACGCCTCCATCTCTTCGGGTGTGAGTCTTGACGTCCTGACGATGGCGCTGTTCGCGTCGTATCGCGCCCAGTCGTCGGTCAGGATCTCGAGATCGTACTCCGCGATCTTCTCGCGCACGTCGGTGCCGGGGAAGGGGGCGAGAAAGTGGTACCCGTAGGCGATCCCCAGGCTCTTCGCAAATTCCCGCGTGTCGGCCAGGGACTCCGGCGACTCCCCAGGGAGACCGACCATAAAGGAGGCGTGGGCCATGATCCCCGCTTTCTTGCACAGGTCGACGGCCCTCCGCGCCTGATCGAGGGTGATCCCCTTCCTGACGCGCCTGAGCATCTCCGGATTGCCGGACTCGATGCCGAAGCTGATCGCGTCGCACCCGGCATCGCGCATCATTTCGAGGGTCTCCCGGTCGACCGTATTGACCCGGGCGAAGGCACTCCACTTGAATGAGAGCCCCCGCTTCACGATCTGCCCGCACACCTCGCGGACCCGCCTCTTGTTCGAGGTGAACAGGTCGTCCGCCACGTTGATCCGGGTGATGCCGTACGACAGGATTTCTTCGATCTCGTCCATGACGGATTCCACCCTCCGGTAGCGGACCTTTTTCCCCACCATGCGCCTCCCCTGGCAGAAGATGCACGCGTTGGGACACCCCCGGCTCGTGATGATGCTGACGGGAAATCCGAGCGCCCGGTAGCGCGACAGGGGGAGGAGGTGACGCGCCGGCAGGGGAATGGTATCGAGATCCTCGATCAGCTCCCTCGGTTCCGTGACGACTATTGTATCGTCCCGCCTGAAGGCGAGCCCCCGCAGGGCGGTCCATCCGGACCGATCCATGATGCGAGGAACCAGCTCCATGATGGTCCGCTCCCCCTCGCCCAGGATCAACAGGTCGATCTCGGGGTACGCATCGAGGGTACGGGAGGCATCGAAGGTGACGTGGGGACCCCCCATGACGGTGAGGACGGAGGGGCGGTGCCGCTTGGCGGTCCGCACGATGTCCGCGGCGACGGGGAAGTTCATGGTGACCGATGTCACCCCCACGACATCCGGCTCGAAGGCGTCCAGCTCAGCCTCGAGCTTCTCCGGGGTATACCGCGACACGATATAGTCGATGATCCTGACCCGGCACCCCGCCGCCTCAAAAGCGGCCGCCACGTAGGAGACCCCCAGGGGAGGAGCCGGGGCCTCCGCGAGGGGGTACGGCGGAGCGATGATGGCTACGTTCATGGAAATCCTTTCCGGTCCTGCAGATACCGATCCTTTCTTCTCGCCGTCCCCCTCAGGAAGCCCGCCCCGCCGACACGGGGCCGGTTCTGTACCTCTCCAGGAGCGACTCGATCAGCTCGTCCTTCTCCTGCCACAACCGGGCCACCCACTCCTGGAACCGCCGCCTCAGGTTGGGATCACCCTGGTAATCCCCCTCGATGAATTCCCGGGGTATCGCCCGCTTTTTCACCCGCGCGATGATCCGGGAGACGCGTCCGCAGAGAAAATCCCAGAAGGTGGCGGGCCCGTCGGGGTAGACGATCGTCACATCGAGCATCGTCGTGATCTTCCCCGCCATCGCGCCGACGGCGAAGGCGAATCCCCCCGCCCGCGGACGGAGGAGGTGACGGTAGGGAGAGCGCTGTTTCCTGTGCTTTTCGGGGGTAAAGCGTGTCCCCTCGATGAAGTTGAGGATGGAGACGGGCGTCTGTTGATACCGTTCACACACCCGCCTGGTCGTCTCCAGGTCGGTCCCGTAGAGCTCGGGGTGCTGCGCAAGAAACTCCTTCGAGTAGCGCTTCATGAAGGGATAGTCCAGGGCCCACCAGGCGGTGCCGAGGATGGGTATCCAGAAGAGCTCCTGCTTGAGGAAGAATTTCGGGAAGGGGATGCGTCCGGTGAATATCTTGAGGAGGACGATGATATCCGTCCAGGACTGGTGGTTGCTGTTGACGAAATACCATTCGTCCAGGGACAGGCCGTCGGTCCCCTCCACATCCCATTCGATCCTCTGGGTCAGCTTCAGGACGAGCAGAACCCCCTTGATCCACCAGTGGATCGTCCCCATCAGCATCCGCGCGCAGAGGCGCTGCCAGGCGGGGAGGCGTATGACGAATTTCAGCAGCGCCAGGATATAGAGCGGGATCGCAAACACAAAGGTGTTCAGCGAGGCCAGCAGGGCCGACACCACCCCCAGGAGATATGACGGCAGAAAGGACAGCATACCGTTCCCTAAAACTTGACCTCCGGGGTCGCCTGGGCGGACTCGGGCACCTCGAAGAACTCCGCCTTCGTGAATCCGAACAGACCTGCCAGCAGGTTGGCCGGGAAGGTCCTGATTCTGACGTTGTATGTCCTCACGGCCTCGTTGTAGCGCCTCCTCTCGACGGCTATCCGGTTCTCCGTGCCGGCCAGTTCATCCTGGAGCCTGATGAAGTTCTGGTTCGACTTGATATCGGGATAGCGCTCCACGGTGACGAGCAGCCTGCTCAGCGCGCTGGTGAGCTGCTGGTTCGCCTCGATCTTCTCGGGGATGCTCTGAGCCCCGCCCACCTTGGCCCGGGCCTCGGTTACGCCGATAAAGACCTCCCGTTCCTGCTGCGCGAATCCCTTCACCGTCTCGACGAGATTGGGGATCAGGTCGTAGCGCCTCTGCAGCTGGTTTTCCACCTGGGCCCACGCCGCCCGCACTCCCTCGTCAAGGGTGACGAAGCTGTTGTAGGTCCCCTTGAGGCCGGAATAGAACATCAGCAGGACCAGGATGATCACTGCCGCCGCGATCAAAAGATTCCTCTTCCCCTTTGCCATCTGTATACTCCTCCCTGATACACTATCGATTATCTTCCGTTTGTTTTATGCGGAACTCCGTTCCGTTCCCGCGCGCATCCCCCTATGGAAAACATTGTTTCTCAGATCAACACGTCGACGACTCCCCACAACCTCCTCACCTCCACCAGGTACGCCTTCATGATATCGCCTGTCTCGGATTGAGACAACTTCTTTCCTTCCTTGATATCGAGACACCGCAGAAAGACGCCCGCGTCGACAGGAAACTCGCGCGCGAGTGCCTCCACGATCTCCCGCCGGGGAGAGGGGATCTCCACGCCCCTGAGGTACAGGAGTCCCCTGAAAATGGAGACAAAGGCGGTGATCGATTCCGCTATCAGGCCCCGCACCTTCCGAGTCTTTCCCCCCGTCGCCAGAAACTGTTCCCTGAGGAGGAGCAATTTGCCCTTGATCTCCCGTTCGCACTGGAGCCGCAGGTCCCCCGGTTCGAAGGATATCCCTTCCAGCACGTCCTTCCCATACGCGAGGACGTGCCCCTCCCGCATGTTGAGGAATTCGAGCGGATACGAGTCGAGCGACGAGTCGATATACGATTTCGTCATGAAGAGCGGGGTCGCCACACCCTTCCTGCGCCACCGGGAGACGACCGCAAGCGCCCGGTCCAGATGGTCGATGGCCTCCTCGGAAAGAACGATCAGGAAGTTCAGATCCGATTTTCCCGGCCGGTAGTCTTCCCCTGCCGCACTGCCGTACAGGATCACCGATACGAGGCCGTCCCCGTATAGCGCCCGGTACTCCCCGGTGATATCGGGGAATACCTCTTCAGGTCTGTGTATTGTTGTCATTGTTCCGACTTCCTCCGTGATTCTGGCAAGGAGTTAGAATCCCCGTCCCGCGCCGCCCCCGCCGCTCATGCCGCCGCCGAAACCGCCGAAACCGCCGCCGAAACCGCCAAAACCGCCGCCCCCTCTCCCCCCTCCCCCCATCAGGAGCATGAGAAGCAGGAAGGGGAGCATTCCCCTGCCCTGGCGGGTGCCGAGGAGCAGGGAAATAATGACGAGAAACACGACCAGCGAGAAGATTCTGCCACCCTTCACCTGCTGTGACGCCGGCTGCCGGCGCGCCTGCGGGGCACCGGTCAGGGACGCGTCCGCGTCCTTCGCGATGACGGACGACACGGCGACCATCGCGTTCGACAGCCCCCTGTCGTAATCACCCGCCTTGAGAGAAGGGATGACGTGGCGATCCAGGATCTCCCCCACGAGACCGTCGGGGAGGATTCCTTCGACGCCGTACCCCGTTTCGATCCTGATCCTCCGCTCCTGCACGGCGAGAAATATAAGGACTCCCTTGTCCTCCCCCTTCGCGCCGATACCCCACGCCTCGTACAGCCGGTTCGCGTAATCGTCGGGATCGTCCCCGCCGACATCCTTCACGGTGGCCACCACGACCGACGTTCCGGTCTTCTCAAGGACCTCCCGTGCCAGAGACTCCATGGCCCGCTCGTACTGCGGGGAGATGACCCCCGCAAAGTCGTTGACGGCGCCCCCCGGCCTCGGAAAATCGTCACGCCCGTACGCGCACGTGGCGGCCAGGCATGCGGCGGCGATGAGTATGATCCCTATCCTTCTCTGCAAAGCAGCATCTCCCATCCGTCGGAGTCGTGAATGGTCCTCTTGTGCCACAAGTGGGGATCACAACGCAACCCTTTTTCACGCGCTTTGGACTTGACATGAACGGGAAAGTGCTATAGGAAGTCCCTTTCAAAACTTTACGAGGGAGGAGATGTCTTTGGCAAATCATAAGTCAGCCGAAAAAAGGGCCCGGCAGAGCGAGAGGAGACGGATACGGAACGCCTCCGCGAGGTCCCGCGTCAAAACGGCCGTCAAGGCAACGCTCAAGTCGGTTGAGGAAAAGGATGTGGAAAAGTCCCGCGAGGTCCTGCTCAGCACAACGAAGACGGTCGCCAAGGCAGCCGCCAAGGGGATCTTCCACAAGAAGACGGCCGCCCGCAAGATATCCAGGCTGACGAAGAAGGTAGCTGCCTTAGGATAGTCTCAGAATCCCGACATGATGCTCCGGTAAGCCTTGTTGGCCATATCAATCGACAGCTTCATGAGCGCATCTTTCTTGTTCGTGGAGGTCGAAGAGGGGCTCGTGTCCACCGTATAGGCTTCACTCTCCGAGAAACCGTCGTGCATCCAGATAATTTCGCCGTTGTCGATCCTCTTGAACACCACTGTCATGGTCATGGTGGCGCTGTCCTCCAGCGCCAGGTCACTTCTGCTGTAGGCAAGGTGCGAGGAGGTGATGGCTTCGATCCTCCCCGTCAGTGACGCGTCCGCCTCGCCGATGCTGCCGACCGGCGTGAAACGGCTGCTCCTCCTGAAACGGTTGAAGAATGCGTTTCGCACGTAGTTTTCAACATTTGCCTCGCCCGTCCTGTTGGAAAACTCCCCGATGAAGACCTTCTGGATACGGGCGTCGATATGCTCGCCGCCCGGCGCAAAGCGATAGCCGCATCCCGCACAGAAGAGGACCAGCAGAACCGGCACGATCCACATCCTTTTCATGAGAACCCCTTTCATTCGACAGGACATCCGCCCCGTGACACCCCGTCACGGCCGGAGATCCTTTTTATCCCTTCACAACGATATTGACCAGCTTCTTCGGGACATATATCTCTTTTACCACCTGTTTATCCCCGATAAACTGGGCGATCCTCCCGTCCTTCAGGGCGAGGCCCTTGATCGTCTCGTCTGATTCGGACGCGGCGACTTGCATCCTGCTCCTGACCTTCCCGTTGACCTGGATGACGATGGTGATCTCCTCCTCCGCGGCGACCGCCCTGTCGAACGACGGCCAGGGGGTCTCGGAGAGCCGCTGCGTCCCGCCGATCATCTCCCACAGCTCTTCCATGATGTGCGGCACGATGGGCGAAAGGAGGAGGAGAATGTCCTCGATCGTCTCCCGTACCACGGAGAGGTCCTTCGTATCCCCCGCCTGCGGGCGTCGTGTCTGATAGAGGGTGTTCACCAGCTCCATCACCGCGCTGATCGCCGTGTTGAAGTGGAACCGCTCCTCGATGTCGGCCGTCACCTTCTTGATGGTCTGGTGGGTCTTCTTCCGCAGGGTCTTCAGATCACCGTCGAGTTCCTCCCCGCCGTCGAAAGGCGCCACCCCCCGGATATCATCGAGGTACTCCATCACGATGCGCCACACCCGGCTCAGAAAGCGGAAGGAACCCTCGACCCCCTGATCGCTCCACTCCAGGTCCCGCTCGGGCGGGGCGGCGAAGAGGCAGAACATCCGTGCCGTGTCCGCCCCGTACTCATCGATGATATAGTTGGGATCGACCACGTTTTTCAGGGATTTCGACATCTTTTCCGTTTTACCGATCGTCGCCTCGCGGTCGCAGTGCACGCATTTCCCGTCTTTTACCTCTTCGGGGAAGAGGTAGCCGTGCTCCCGGCACCGCATCGTCTCCTTGCAGACCATCCCCTGGGTCAGCAGGTTGGTGAAGGGTTCGTCCACTCCGAGAACGCCGAAATCCCTGAGCATCTTCGTGTAGAACCGCGCGTACAGGAGGTGCATGATCGCATGTTCGATCCCCCCGATGTACTGATCGACGGGGAGCCAGTAATCCACCTTCTTCCGGTCGAGGCCCGGCTTCCGATCATGGTGCGCCGAGCAGTATCGGGCGAAGTACCACGAGGACTCGACAAAGGTGTCCATGGTGTCCGTCTCGCGCCGTGCCGGCCCCCCGCAATTCGGGCAGGCGACGTTCACGAACGAGGCGACCTTCCCCAGCGGAGATTCCCCTTCCCCCGTCAATGCCACGTCCTTCGGAAGGACGACGGGGAGATCCGCTTCGGGCACGGGGACGGTCCCGCACTTTTCGCAGTTGATCATCGGGATGGGAGCCCCCCAGTACCGCTGGCGGGATATCCCCCAATCCCGCAGGCGGTACTCGATCGTCTTGCGCCCCCGGCCGATCGACTCCAGGTACTCCGCGATGTCTTCGAGGGCCTGGAGGTTCTTCATCCCGTTGAACTTCCCGGAATTGACGAGTATCCCCTCGTCCACATAGGCCTCGGTCATCGTCCCGGCATCCAGCGGGCCGTCGGGATTCTGGATCACCACGATCTTCTCGAGCCCGTACTTCTCGGCGAACTCGAAGTCACGCTGGTCGTGGGTGGGCACGGCCATGACGCAGCCCGTACCGTAGTCCGCGAGGACGAAGTTCGCGGCGTAGATCGGCATCTTCTTTCCCGTGGCTGGGTTGAGACAGTAGGCGTCCAGGAAGACACCCTCCTTCTCGTAGTAATCGGAGGTCCGCATCATCCGGTCCTGCTTCTTGACACGCTCGACGAAGGCTTGTACCTCCCGCTCCACCGGCTTGCCCTCCGCAAGCTGCATCACCAGGGGGTGCTCCGCCGCGATCAGCATGAAGGTGGCCCCGAATATCGTGTCCTGTCGGGTGGTAAAAACCTTGATCACGTCGTCGGAATCGGCCATGGGGAAGACGAGCTCGCACCCGTGGCTTTTGCCGATCCAGTTTTTCTGCATCGTGAGGACCCGTTCCGGCCACCCGGGGAGCCTGTCGCACCAGTCCAGGAGCTCCTCCACGTAGGCGGTGATCCGGAAGAACCACTGATCGAAGTACTTCTCGGTGACCTCGCTGCCGCACCGCCAGCACAGCCCCGCCTCCACCTGTTCGTTTGCCAGGACGGTCTTGCAGGTGGGGCACCAGTTGACGGACCCCTCCTTTTTGTAGGCGAGGCCCTTTTCGTACATCCAGAGGAAGAAGAGCTGTTCCCACCGGTAGTATTCCGGCTCGCAGGTGGAGATCTCCCGTTCCCAGTCGTAACTGAACCCCATCCTCTTGAGCTGCTTCTTCATGGAATCGATATTCTCGTTGGTCCACTGCGCGGGGGGTATCCCGTGTTCGATGGCGGCGTTCTCAGCGGGCATGCCGAAGGAGTCCCATCCGATGGGGTGCAGGACGTTATACCCGCGCATCTTCTTGTACCGCGCCACCACATCGCCGATGGTGTAGTTTCTCACGTGTCCCATATGGATCCGCCCGGAAGGATAGGGGAACATCTCCAGGAGATAATATTTCTCCTTCGCGGTGTCTTCGCCCACGTTGAAGGTCTTTTCACTCTCCCAGCAGCTCTGCCATTTCCCCTCTATCTTCGCAGGGTTGTACTTTTTTTTCATACTGCGCTCCCGTAATCGATGTGGAAGGAATCTCTAACACGTCTCCGGTATTCTTTCAATCCCATTTTTCCAATTATTCACGTCCCTTCCTTGACATATACCATGGCGATCCCTATATTACGATCAAAACGGGGCGGGTGGAGGCAACGTGGAAGATATCGAAGACATCATCATCCGGTCATTTCGGGAAAGCAGTCGCGTGAAAGAGGTCTTCGTGAACGAAAATCTCTCCCGGCTCGTGAAGACAGTAGACGTCATCACACAGGCCCTGAACGAGGGCCATAAGATACTCCTCTTCGGAAACGGGGGAAGCGCAGCGGATGCCCAGCACCTTGCGGCGGAGTTCGTCAACCGGTTTCTCATCGAACGCCCGCCCCTCCCGGCGATCGCCCTGAGCACGGACACATCCGTCATAACGAGCATCGCCAACGACTACGATTTCTCGGAGATCTTCGCCAAACAGATACGGGCCATCGGCCGCGAAGGGGACGTGGCGTGGGGGATCAGTACCAGCGGCTCTTCGCCCAACGTGCTGAAGGGCTTTCAGGCCGCGGCGAAGGCGGGGATGACAACGATCGCCTTCACGGGAAAAGACGGGGGGAAGGTGGCGGGGATGACGGACATCTGTCTCAACGTTTCAGCCAACAGCACCCCCCGTATCCAGGAGGCGCACATCACGGCGGGACACGTCATCTGTGAGATGGTGGACTACCGGCTGTTCAAAAAACCGGGGAAGGAATAAGGGATACGGAAGCATCATGGTGGAAGATTCGAGCGAAGACAGGATACACACAGATGAACACGGCGGCAGGGGAGGCGATCATGCCAGGCAGCCCTCTAAGAAGGAGCTGATCGCGCGTCTGGAAGAAGCCGAACAGGCGGCCGCTGAAAATCACGACCGATACCTGCGCGCCGCCGCCGAGCTCGAAAATTACAAAAAACGGGCGGCGCGGGACCGCCAGGATTTCGTAAAGTACGCGAACGAGAACCTGATCAGAGACATCCTGCCGACAGTGGACGGCATGGAGCGGGCCCTCGAGCACGCCTCCGAATCCGGAGATCTCCAGGCGTTCGTGGACGGACTGAAGATAATCCGTGACACCTTTCTCTCCGTTCTCGGCAAACACGGCGCCACGAAGATCGACGCCGTAGGGAAAGAGTTCGACCCCAACTTTCACGAGGCGCTCATGCAGGTCGAGGGGAACAGGGACCAGGACAACACGGTCGCGGAAGAATTTGAAACGGGATACCTGCTGAACGGCAGACTGCTCCGACCGTCCAAGGTATCCGTCGCACGATATAACAAATAGCATACATTAATGAGGAGGTTTCATTACAATGGGTAAGATCATAGGAATCGATCTGGGGACGACAAACTCGTGTGTCGCCGTCATGGAGGGGAACGACCCGGTCGTCATAGCAAACCAGGAGGGGAATCGGACCACGCCGTCGGTGATTGCCTTCACGGAAAGCGGCGAACGGCTGGTCGGGCAGACCGCCAAGCGGCAGGCCATCACCAACCCCGAAAATACCGTGTACGCGGTCAAGAGACTGATCGGACGGAAATTTTCGTCGAAGGAGGTCCAGTACGACATCACCATCAGCCCCTTCAAGATCACGGAGGCGAAGAACGGCGACGCCCAGATCACGATCAGGGGGAAAAACTACAGCACGCCTGAGATCTCCTCGATGGTGCTGACAAAGATGAAACAGACCGCCGAGGACTACCTGGGGGAGAAGGTGACCGATGCGGTGATCACGGTCCCCGCCTACTTCAACGACTCGCAGCGGCAGGCAACCAAGGATGCCGGGAAGATCGCGGGGCTGAACGTCCTGCGTATCATCAACGAGCCGACCGCCGCGGCGCTCGCCTACGGCCTCGACAAGAAGGCCGATGAGAAGATCGCGGTCTTCGACCTGGGCGGCGGGACCTTCGACATCTCCATTCTGGAGCTGGGGGGAGGCGTCTTCGAGGTGAAGGCGACCAACGGCGACACCCACCTGGGAGGCGAGGACTTCGATCAGAAACTGATCGACTACATCGCGGACGAGTTCAAAAAGGACCAGGGGATCGACCTGAGAAACGACAAGATGGCCCTCCAGCGCATCAAGGAGGCTGCGGAGAAGGCGAAGATGGAGCTCTCCACCTCCATGGAGACGGACATCAACCTGCCCTTCGTCACGGCCGACGCGTCCGGTCCCAAGCACCTCAACATGAAACTCACCAGGGCCAAGCTGGAGATGCTGGTCTCCGACCTGATCGACAAGCTCGAGGGTCCCTGCAAGATGGCGCTGAAGGATTCCAATCTGAAGGCCTCGGACATCGGCGAGGTCATCCTCGTCGGGGGGATGACCCGCATGCCCCGTGTCCAGCAGAAGGTCAAGGAAATCTTCGGCAAGGATCCCCACAAGGGGGTCAATCCCGATGAGGTGGTTGCGGTGGGAGCAGCCATCCAGGGCGGCGTCCTGGCCGGGGACGTGAAGGACGTTCTCCTCCTGGACGTGACGCCTCTGTCCCTCGGCATCGAGACCCTGGGGGGCGTCATGACGAAACTGATCGAGAAGAACTCCACCATCCCCACGAAGAAGAGCCAGATATTCTCCACGGCGGCGGACAACCAGCCGGCGGTGAGCATCCATGTCCTCCAGGGAGAGCGTTCCATGGCGGCGGACAACAGGACGCTGGGGAGATTCGAGCTGACCGGGATCCCACCGGCGCCCAGGGGCCTGCCGCAGATCGAAGTCACTTTCGATATCGACGCCAACGGCATCGTCCACGTGTCGGCCAAGGACCTCGGCACGGGGAAGGAGCAGAGCATCAAGATCACCGCTTCGAGCGGTCTTTCCGAGGAAGAGATCGACAAGCTGGTCAAGGAGGCCGAGGCCCACGGCGAAGAGGATAAGAAGAAGAAGGAGCTGATCGAACTGAAAAATCAGGCAGATTCTCTGATCTACAGTGTCGAAAAGAACCTCAAAGAGATGGGCGATCAGCTGGACGCGGGGCAGAAATCCACCATAGAAGACGCCGTCGCCGGGCTCAAGAAGGCCATGGAAGGTGATGACGCCGACGCCATCAAGGCCGCCCAGGAGGAAGTGACCCAGGCCTCGCACAAACTGGCGGAGGCCATGTACGCGAAGGCGACCGCCAAAGAGCAGGAGGGCGGCGCCTCTGAGGGAGAACCGCAGGCCGAATCGGCCAAGGCCGACGACGACGTGGTCGATGCGGATTTCGAGGAAGTCGACAAATAGAGATCCGCTCCCCCCTCTTCGTTACGAAGATCGGTGCCCGGGGGTCTCCCCCGGGCACCGGTTTGACACGCAATCCGTTTTTTGTCATACTTCGGCAATCCGGCACGCGCAATCCTCTTCAGTATCATCAACCATTCCGAGTCTTCTCATTCCTCTTCCAGGTCCTCCGCTCATCGGCGACGGGATGTGCGCCCTGATTCCGCAACAGGAATCATCAGCAAGGGAGATCAGACATGAAAGAGAAAAAACTGGAGAGTCTCATCGGCATCGCCATCGACCGCGAGATAGAGGCCTGCGATTTTTACACGAACCTGGCCGGAAAGGTCGGGGATCCAACCGTCAGAGACACGCTGGACTTTCTCGCGGCGGAGGAGCGGCGACACCGGGAATTCCTGGAGCGGTACCGCGACGGGCGTTACGAATCCGACACCCTGCGCGTGGCCGACGTCGTCGATTACAAGATAGCCGAATACCTCGAAGCGCCCGATATCGAGAAAGACATGGACAGCGCGGAGGTGTATCTCGTCGCGGCACACCGCGAGCTCCAGTCGTACCGTTTTTACCAGGCCCTGGCCGACCTGCACCCGGACGGAGAGGCCAAGGACATGCTCCTCAGGATAGCCAGCGAAGAGATGAAACATAAGGAAAAGGTTGAATATCTGTACAGCAACACCGCCTTCCCGCAGACGGCGGGCGGCTAGAGGGGAAAGGAGGATCCCATGTCTCGTAACCGATTAGTATCTCAGGCATTCGCTTTCTGTATTCTTCTGTCGTTTCTGTCGTTTTTCGTGCTTCCCGCCGGGGTCCGGGCGCACAGCCCGAACGATATCTCGCTGCGGTATGACCAGGGTTCCCGGACACTGAGCGTGACCATATCCCACGCCGTCTCGGACCCCCGGAAGCACTTCGTCAAGAAAGTGAGCATCACCAAGAACGGGGAACCCGTCGCAACACACGACTACACCAGCCAGCCGGAGCCCTCGCCCTTCGTGTACACCTATCCCGTAGAGGCGAAGGCGGGGGATACGCTGAAGGTCACGGCCGACTGTAATTATTTCGGATCCAAGACGGGAGAGATCATCCTCGGCAAGTAGCCGGGATCCCGGGCCGACAACGGAAGGGGATGCCCTATGGTTATCATCCACGCAGGTTGCATGCTCGCAGGGGTTCTTGCGCTGGCCGCCGGTGTCACCGTCGCGATGACGATGAGAGGAAAACGGTGGTGGCTTCGCCTTCACCGGCGGTTCGGCTCCGCGGGGGTTCTCTGCATGCTCCTCGGATCTGCGGCGGCGATCCTTATGGTGTCCCTGCAGACGGGCCAGCATTTCGCCGTGCCGCATGCATGGCTGGGCCTTGCCGCGGTCCTCTCCGCCGTGTGTACGTACCTGATCGGGATAGCGCAGGTGAAGAAAAGGGCGGCGTGGATGCGGCCGTTGCACCGGTGGGCCGGCCGGGTGACGCTGGCGTTGCTGGTGCTCAATGTACTGTCGGGGCTGTCTCTGGTCGGGATCCTCTAGATCGAATCCGTCAGACGCTCCGTACGGGACGGGCGATTCCGGCGCCGGGACCGGGAGGAACTGATATCGCCAGAGAAAAGGAGGAGGTACTATGAACGTTTTGGTCGTGTACTACTCGATGTACGGGCATGTCCACCGCCTCGCGCAGGCGGTGGCCGAGGGAGTAAGAGAGGTCGAGGGCGCCGAGGCGATCCTGCGCCGCGTCCCGGAGACGCTCCCGGAGGAGGTGCTCAAAAAAATGGGGGCCCTGGAGGTTCAGAAATCCCTCGCCTCCGTTCCGGTATGCCGGATCGACGAACTCCCCTCCGCCGACGCGATCATCTTCGGAACGCCGACACGATTCGGCAACATGTGCGGGCAGATGCGCCAGTTCCTCGACGCGACCGGCGGCCTGTGGGCGAAGCGGTCGCTCGTCGGGAAGATGGGAAGCGTCTTCACCAGCACCGGAACCCAGCACGGGGGGCAGGAATCGACGATCCTCAGTTTCCATGTCACCCTCCTCCACCAGGGGATGATCGTGGCGGGCCTGCCCTACAGCTTCGAGGGCCAGTCGAGGTCCGACGAGATAACCGGTTGTTCCCCCTACGGCGCTTCGACGATCGCCGGCAGCAGCGGGGAGCGCACCCCCACGGACAACGAGCTTGAAGGCGCCCGGTTCCAAGGCCGCTACGTGGCCGGCATCGCGGCAAAACTGGCGCGGTAGAGAGACGCGTCCCGGGACAAATCCGGTCTGAAGAGAATGGAGCAAGACAAGGAGAATTAACCATGAAAACATATCTTTGGGGTGCAGGGGCAATTCTGTTTTCACCGGCCGGCGCCTTCGCCGACGCGGGAGACGGCGGGTGCTGGTATGGATGGGGTCATATGATGGGCCCCGGTTTTGGAGGAATGATCATGTGGATACTGCTTCTCATCGCTATTATCCTGATTGTCTACGCCCTCATGCGGGCGTCAAAGACGGGCGGTCTCGGCCCCTCGCCGCATGAAACTCCCCTGGATGTCCTCAAGAAACGATACGCGAAGGGTGAGATTACCAAGGAGCAATTTGATGAGATGAAGAAAGACCTGAAGGAATAACGGCGAGCCGTAACCCATCGTCGTCTGTACCGTGTCCCGGGAACCGGGTACGGGTGTGGAGGTGTGTGACATGGCTGATATCAAGGTGGACGTACGGGGAGAGACCTGTCCGGTGCCCCTGGTGGAAACCCGCAAGGCCCTCCGGAAGGCCTCTCCGGGGGATACCGTGGAGATCATCGGGACGCACCCCGCTTCCAAGAAAGAGATACCGATGGCCCTGAAAGCGCTGGGCCTGGAAGGGGCGAACATACAGGAAGAGGGGGGCGTGTGGACGATCAGGATAGGCATCTGACGGAAAGGCGGTACAACCATGAACAACAAAGCGACCATCGTCGTTCACAGCGGCGATATGGACAAGCTGTACAGCGCCCTCATCATTGCCACCGGCGCGCTGTCGATGGGGATGGATGCCTCGCTCTACTTTACCTTCTGGGGTCTTGAACGCCTCGTTGCGGGAAAACTGGAAAAGGGGGCCCTCTCGAAGATGCACCTGCTGGGTCTCGGGAAGTGGATGGTGCGGCGGCGGATGAAGGCGGCGAACGTGGTCTCCCTGGAACGGCTCCTCCAGGATTTCAAGGAACTGGGGGGGAAGATCATCGCCTGCGAGATGACGATGGAGATCATGGGGATCCGGCGGGAGGACCTCCGGGAGGATCTGATCGACGAGTACGGGGCCGTGGGGGCCTACATCCAGGAGGCGCGGGAATCGAACATCACCCTGTTCATATAGAGAGGGGAGGGGCATGAACGTACAGACGGTATATCTCGACAACGCCGCGGCCACCCGGATGGATGAACGGATCCTCGAGGCGATGACGCCCTACTTCTTCGAGACCTACCCGGTCGCCACGTCGGAGTTCGGGTATTCCCTCGGGATCGAGGCACGGGAGGCCCTCGAAGCCGCCCGGGGGAAGGTCGCGCAACGGCTGGGCGCCGGCGGCGGGGAGCTCGTCTTCACCTCGGGGAGCACCGAATCGAGCAACCTGGCCCTCAAGGGGGTGGCCATGGCCCTCGGCGAAAAGAAGGGTAGGCACCTGATCGTCTCCACCATCGAGGATTTCCCCGTCCTGCACAGCGCCAGGGCGCTCGAGAAGCAGGGCTTCTCCGTCACCTATCTGCCTGTGGATTCCGAAGGGCTCATCGATCCCGACAAGCTGAGGGAGGCGATCACCGATGAGACCATCCTGGTCTCGATCCAGCACGCCAACCAGGAAATCGGTACGGTCCAGGATGTCGAAACGATCGGCCGCATCTGTCGGGACAGAGGGGTCCTCTTTCATACCGACGCCACGCACACCTTCACACGGATGCCCCTGGACGTCGCACTGGTGAAGACGGACCTGATCACCCTCTCCCCCCACACGATCCACGGCCCGAAGGGGATCGGCGGGCTCTACATCCGCACGGGGACCCCGATCGCCAAGTGGATGGACGGCGGGTTCCAGGAGTTCAACCTCAGGGCCGGCCTGGAGAATATCCCGGGGGCCGTCGGTTTCGCCCGAGCGGTCGAGCTGGTCACCCCCGAGGAGAACGAACGGATCGGGGCAATGCGGGACCGTCTCATCGCCCGGGTGTCCGCCGAGGTGCCGGACACGACCCTGAACGGGCACCCTACGAAACGTGTCCCGCAGAACGCGAATATCACCTTCCACTTCGTGGAGGGGGAGTCGATCACCCTGCATCTCGACATGCACGGCTTCGCCGTCAGCACGGGCTCCGCCTGTTTCAGCCGTTCGCTGGAGGCGAGCCACGTGATCCTGGGGATCGGCGGGGACCACGAACGGGCGCACGGATCGATCCGCTTCACCTTCGGCCGCTACAACACCATGGAAGAGATCGATGCGGTGGTGGACACAATCGCGGAGGTGGTGGGCGAACTCAGGAAGATCAGCCCGCTGACCAAAAAGTAAGGAGGTTCAACAATGACATTCCCATACAGCGACAAGGTTCTGGAACACTTTCGCCATCCCCGCAACGTGGGCACGCTCGAAAACCCCGACGGGAAAGCCCTGGAGGGGAGCCCGGCCTGCGGGGACATGGTGGGGGTCCAGATACAGGTCGATCCCGAGACGAAGCGGATCACGGACATCAAGTTCGAATCGTACGGATGCGCCTCCAACATAGCAACCGGCTCCATCATCACCGAACTCGCCAAGGGGAAGACCCTCGAGGAGGCCAAGAATATCTCTTGGAAAGAGGCGTCCGAAGCCCTGGGCGGGCTACCGCCGATCAAGGCGCACTGCTCGGTCCTCGCCGTGGAGGGGCTGCGCTCGGCGATACGGAACTACGAGGAGCGCCACGGCCTGGCCACGGACCGGAAACCTACCACCGTGGAGGTTGTCCGGAAGCGTCTCAAGAAGGTGATGAACCCCCTCTCCGGTCTCGATCTGGTCAGGACGGACCTGGTCAAGGATATCACCGTAGAGAAGGGGGCCGTCCATGTCACCGTGGATCTGCCGGCCGACCACCAGTTCGCCTCCAACATCAGGGATGAGATCATGGAGAAGATACAGCCCCTCTGGGACGTGGAGACGGTGGAGATCACCTTTACGGAATAACGATCCCGCGGGCGGGAGTCCGGGATCACGTGAGGCTCCCGCACCGCGGGCGCACCGTCCTGCGATACCGGGAAGCCTCCTCCCCCCTGATCTCCGGCTCCCTCCCTTCCTGAGAAAAATGCAAACACTCCCGTTTGCGCAGACTATACGGGCTCGGAGACGCGCCATCTTTTGTAACCGTTTGAATACACTGAAACAATAGCAAAGAGGCGGAACGACCTGATCCGCATAAAAAATTCAAGTTTTGGGGGATCGGTGCCG
>ENA-ORXD01000636-ORXD01000636.1-sediment-metagenome-genome-assembly--contig:-NODE-636-length-41008-cov-7.945836_pt1 | contig 41008 bp, 37 predicted proteins | sample MGYA00237862_ERZ511471 | MGnify/ENA metagenome assembly ERZ511471 | reverse complement strand
GAACTAAAGAACTCAAGAGGTTCGATAGATAAAGCATATCAGTTAATCCTTGATAATCGTGAGAGAACCCCTCTTGATAATATTGATCATCCCGAAGGAGATTTTCAGAAGTCTTATTCAATCATTGACTTAAATGATTTATCCTACTCAAAGATATTGAGAATAAGAGCAAAAATAAATTTACCTGCCAACTTGAGCGAAGAAGCCGTAAAATATAATCTAAAACATTGCAATGCAGATATATTTAATAAATACAAACCAGAAGCGGTATCCATACTCGCATATTCTGATCTTGCTTCAAATTTTTTGGGATTCGATGATAAATTCAACGTTGCATCATGTGAATTTGCTCTGTATGGTGACTGGGCTAGGGCAGAAGAAGGCTTCGTATATAATATGCCCGTAAATAAATTTGAATACAAAATACAATTAGAAAAGAGTTATTTTGACGGAAATTTAAAAATAATGTCAGGCTCGGGGATCGCTGAAAATCTTATTATGGAAGTTTTAGACGAGAAAATAATTGAGATAATTCGAAATTCTCAAGGTACAAATACTTCAGATATTTTGAAAATAAATGAAGAAATTAAACCAGATATAATTAGAAAAAGATTAAAGATACTAAAAAAGGAAAAGCGGATTAAAAGGATTGGTTCTAAATATAACTGGCATTGGGAGATAGTGGAGAAGTAGTGGTATTCTCTTTTGTGAAAATATATTGAGAGTGATCCATAAAGCGATCCGGGGATAGAAGTTTCTGCAAAGCCGAGACTATAAGAGAAACTGCGACAGAAAAATGAAGCGATGAACTCCGGGGTACAAAAATCCGTCCGGTACCATACCCCCTTTGCACAGCGCCTGCGGGAACGATCTCTGCGGAAAAGTCCCCGACGGTCACTTCGGCACGTGCCCCTTCAGAAAGTCGACGGCATGCTCCTGCACCTCTTTTGACCTCAGGTTTATCCGGAAGCAGAGATTAGAGCCTTCCTCGACCCAGATACGTTCCACATTCTCGATACGCTCATACGCACGTAGAGGGGGATGGGATCTCCCCTCACAGCCCCAGCATTTCGAGCGCCACGAGCAGAGCGATCATCAGGATCACGAACGGGATCACCACGACCCAGGGGTTCACCCCGAGGAACTCCGGGATCGTCCTGATCTCGTACTCGCCCGCGTCCAGGATCCCCCCTGCGATCCGCGGGTATATCCTGGCGAAAAGACCGGCGCCGACGGTCAATCCAACCATCCCGCCGAAGAGGGCGTCGAGCGATCCCTGCCCGACGGCACCGGCCACCGTCCCGGGGCAGTAGCCGAGGACTGCAAAACCGGCCCCGAAGATCAGGCCCCCGATGACCACCGAGCCGAGGGTGACGTTCTTGCAGTGGATCCGCACCGCCTCCTTTCCCCTGAGCAGATAAAAACCGAGCATGCCGACGATCACGGCAGAGAGCATCACCTTCACCACGGTAAAGTCAGTGAGCAGGAGCTGGCCCATGATCACGTTGTAATCGGTGACGCCCCCTTTCTGGAGGAAGAAGCCAAAACCGATTCCGATCAGAAGCCCGAGGACGATCTGGGCCCGGGCGTTTTTGCGAAGAGTTTCAAGCGTCATCGGCATCTCCTCACAGCGCCGGAACCCCGTAGATGATCATCGCCACCACGATCCCCCCGACAAAAAAGCACGCCGCCGCGATCATGCTGTTCACCGAGAGCTGGAGCGTCCCGCTGATCCCGTGCCCGCTCGTACAGCCGCCGGCCCAGCGGGCACCGAAGCCCAGAAGCACGCCGCCCGCGAAGGCTGCGATCAGGCGGACGGCTGCATCGTAGCCGAAGGCGTTCCCCCACATCGACGGCACCCATGAAAGGGCGAATACCCCGGAGAGGATCGATGAGATGAAGGCGCCGATCACAACGCCGACGACGATCATCCATGATCCGTCGATGCTCGGGACGAACTTCCGGTAATAGGGGTGTTCCTTCACCTTTTCGCCACGGACCGCCATTTCGACCATCCCGCTGGTCTTGGCGAACGCCGTGGAGCATCCGAGCGGCCGGTCGGCCAGGAGGAATGAGAGCACCGACATGACCCCCACTCCTGCCCCGGCGATGTAGGGCGACCACACCGCCTCCGTCAATAATTCCAGCATACCCTTGCCTCCAGACGCAGCTCTCGCGGTTGCAGGGCTGCCTGACATCCGCGTGCCCGGCCCCCCATGATCGCACAGCCGCATCGCATCCGCATCCGTCTTGATCGATATATAGTTCTTCTCAGGTTCGGCGATCTGAGCCAGGCATGAAAATTCAGGCATACCGCCCACCCTTTCTCCCCGGGAGTGCAGAGATCGGGTCGTGCACACCTTCGCCCTCCACCCACCCATCTATTTACCCTGCTCCACATAGATCGTACCGAGAATGCCCCAGCATAACCTGAGCCCGTCCCTCATCGCCCGCTTCTTCTATCATGAATGCCCGCGTTTCCTCAGGTACTCAGCCACCCCTCCGGCGGAGCGACTTGCCCTCGGGATCCCCGAAGCTGTCGAGGAGCAGACTCCGGTCTCAGAACTCCTCACCAGAAAGGGCCTTGCATGGGAGGATGAAGTCATCGGCAGGAAGATACCGGGCCGGGTCCATAGTGCGCCGGGAAGCGGCGCGTATCATGACCGGCGTTTCTCTGCGGAGGAAAGCGTAACCATCCTCTCATCCATGGAAGCGGGTTCCGGGGCGTACCAGTCCACCCTGATCGCTCCGCCGTCGTTTTACCGACGATACGGCCTGGACCCTGGCGTATGTTCGTTTCACGAATGCCGGCCCGACCTCGTCTGGTGTCTCCGTGACGGGGAGCGCCGCCTCCTCAGGGTCATCGACCTGAAAGCGACCGACAGCCTCAAGGCATCCCACCGGATACAGGTGGCGCTGTATGCCCTGATCCTGGACGCCACCATGGCGGATGCCGGGATACCCGGCATCGCGGACCGACACTCTGCCGGCATCTGGCTCCAGGATGCCGAAACACCTGAGATCGTCGGCATCGGAACCGACCTGCAGGTGCTGGAGCAGTTTCTCGCCCACGACCTGGGGCCGATCATGGCGGCGCCTCCCGCAGCACTCTCATGGCATCTGCAGCCCAGATGTGAACAGTGCCCGTTTTTTACTTCATGCCGGAGAGAAGCGGAAGATATCGAGTCCATCTCCCTCATCCCCGGCCTCACGGCAGGAGCGAGGCAGTTCCTCCGCGACGGCCCGGGAGGAGAAGGAACACCCCTGAATACGCTCCGAGACCTGGATCATTTTCTGTCGTCCCCGGATGCAGATGAAACGCTGGAGTGCTGCGGATCCCTGAGAGGAAAAGGTGAATTCCTCCGCAGACAGGTCCGCGCCGTTCTGAGCGGGAAGGTCGTGCCGCTCGACGGCGCCTCGCCGTCACTCCCGATCAACGAGTCTGTCGGCGTCATGCTCACTCTCCAGCGGGAGCCCGTCGGCGGAAGGATCTATGCCACGGGTTTCCGACGATTTAAAGGAAAAGATGTGTACGGTTCGCCGTTCAGGGAATGGATCCGTGTCGCATCGAATGAAGAAGAGTGCCGGACGGTTGCAGGACATTTTGTCCGGGCGCTGCACGAAGAGTTAGCCGCCCTCTCGGCGTACAATGAAGAGAAACCCTCCGGTGAGCAGCGTTCGCTCCAGACCTATGTTGCTGACAGGAGGGAATACCGCCTTTTTCTCGATCTTCTGCGTGAATGTGCCGCCTCTCCGGAAACTGCAGAGGCCGCTGCACCGTTGCTCAGATATTATTCCGGCCTGCCCTCCGGGGAGGAGGATTACAGCATTAAAAAGCCTGTCGTCGTTCTCTCAGAGATAATCAGGGAATATGCCGCCTTTCCGGAACCCGTGTTCTGCAGGCTTCCGGAGGCGCTTGCCGCCATGACCGATCCCGACCCATCTTCTGTACACGCCCCATCAGACCTTTTCTGGCCTGCCCTGAGCAACGGGATGAAGGCCGACGCCGTCTATCTTGCCTGGTACAGCGGCCGCACCGATGCGACGCGGTGGATCGAAGACGAGATCCGCAGGCGGCTGCGGACAGGGGGCGATCTCCTTGCCGCCATCCGCGGACGCATGAAGGCACGGCGCTGGCCTGACCGCTTTCGCCTCCCCCCGCCGGAGAGAATCGACCACCAGGAGTTTGCCGACCTGATCTCCGCCCTGAGAGAGGAGACGGCGGCTGCGGCGGTAGAGGCGCAGCGGCTCAGGTGCCTTCCAGAAAAAGAGGCCGGTTCTGTCGGCGGCAGGATCAGCATCAGATACTCTGGCGGGGACGCATGGGATGTTCTCTCCCGCCCGGACGCCGCATCGCTCGGCCAGGCGAACGGTCTGCTCAACTTTCTTCTGGTCCCGGACACGCCGACCGGAATCGCTGCAGCACAGGCCTTCGACGACGGCCGGTACGCTTCCAGGACCGTGCCGCCGGGCGGAGAGATCGGGTTTGCCGGCATTACCGGGATCGAAGAATCCCGCGGAAAAGTTTTGCGGATCCGCCTCACCACGCGCATGACCGCACAACAGGAGACCTTTTCTCCGGGAGATAAGGCCGTCCTCTTTCCGAGATCGACGGACTTCACGACGGCGACGATCATCGGGCAACTTACCGGGTGGGACCGTCGGCCCGATAGCGACCTCCTGATGCTGATGAGAGATCCGCAACGCTTTGCATGCGGCCAGGGACCATCGGCGATGCCTGAGGCTGCGGTCCCTTCAGGGTTTACCGAGAGCCAGAAGGAGGCGTACCGCCATATCCTCGGAAACAGGCTGACCCTCGTATGGGGCCCACCCGGCACCGGAAAGACCCATTTTCTCGCTCATGCGATGCTCGGGCTGGTGTCGTCGTCTGAGGGGCCGGTCCGCATCGCGGTCAGCGCCCTCACCCACGCCGCGATCGAAAACCTTCTTTTTGAGCTCCAGGACGCCGCCGGATCCTCGATGGCTCTCCGTCTCACCGTCGGCAAACTGGACCGGACGACGACGCCCAGGGGGCGGAACCTTCAGGTGCTCTCCCGTGACGTCCTCACGGCGGCGACCCGCGTCCCTGAACGGTTCGTCCTCGGCGGCACGGCACTGGCGTTCCATAAACATAAAGCGTACCTCCCCTCCTTCGACATGCTGGTCCTCGACGAGGCGTCGCAGATCACGTTTGGAGAACTCTCCCTTCTTCTCCCTCTCCTGAAAACAGGCGGAAAACTGATTTTCGCCGGAGACGACCTTCAACTGCCCCCCATATCACGGACAGGCGATAACGGGTGTACTGAAAAACCGGATGACGCGCAGGACTCGGTCTTCGGCCGGCTGCGGAAACGGGATAAAGAAGGGCCGTCGTCCTACACCTGTCAGCTTCTTGAAAACTGGCGGATGAATACAACACTCTCCAGGTTTTCAGCCGAAACCCTGTACGGCCAGGGGTACCGGCCGGCGAACCGCTCCGTGGCCGATCGAAGGATCAGACTTGCCCCTGCATCGTCCCCCGACCATTTTATAGATCAGGTCATCAGCCCTGACCGTCCGCTCACCGTTGTGGTGCTTGAAGATGTCAGGGCAAGTCTGAAAAACAGTGCTGAGGCCGAAATGGTCGCAGGTATCGCATCGGCGCTACGGGAGAGGATGCTCGCACCCGATGGGGATGGGGTCTACCCGGACAGCCGGATAGGAGACGAAGAGTTCTGGCGCCGGGGACTCTTTATCGTAAGTCCTCATCATGCCCAGATCGGTGCCATCAGAAACGAACTCTCCCGATGCCGGAAATGGAAGTCTGATCCGTTCGTGGATACGGTCGACAGGATGCAGGGGCAGCAGTGCGAGGCGGTGATCGTCTCATATGGCGTGAGCGATCATGAAACAGCACTGAGAGAAGCTGAATTCATCTACAGCAGAAACCGTCTCAATGTTTCGGTGACGCGGGCCCGTTCAAAATGCATCGTATTTCTCCCCCGCCCCCTCCTCGAACCTTCCTTTGAACTGCTCCAGAACGAGAGGGCGGCTGAGGGGCTCAGACACATGCTCGACCTGATCGCCTTCTGCCGGGCACATGGTGAAGAGAAGACCTGCACCGTCGGTAAGGCAGGGCGGGTAACAGTATTTCAAACCGCGTTCTATGATTGAAATCTTCAGAAGAAAAGCATCATCCCGTAATATCCGAAAATCGAACAATATCTGAGATTAATAATAAAATAAAGATATTTTGCAAACTACATAAATATAAATCTTTATAATCTTTCATGTAAAATTCTCCTATAAGGGTGAGATTATAACGCGGATTGCATTTGCCCACCACAAGGGGGGAACAGGAAAGACATCGTCCTGTCTTAATATCGCAGGGTATCTTCAAAAGTCCGGAGAACGCGTCCTCGTCGTGGACTGCGACCCTCAGGCAAATGCAACCTCGGGTCTCGGCGTCAGCCCGGCCACACTGGAAACCAGCATCTATGATCTCTTTATGAGCAAATTTGAGGGTTTTCCTGATGTATCGGTCAAGGATCTGATCGTCAGGACGGCTTCAGGGATCGACCTCGTTCCCTCCACCCTGGACCTCGTCGGTGCCGAACCGTACCTGTATCAGTCTGAAGACCGGGCAACCGTTCTGAGAGATGCGCTCGACGACATCTCGCCGGAATACGATATGATCCTGATAGATACACCCCCAAGCATGGGACAGTTCGTGATCAACGGCCTTGTGGCTGCGGATCACGCGATTGTAAATCTCGACTCCGGCATCTTCGCGCTCGAAGGGATCGAGACCATGAACGCAATATTTCAGGACATCCGCGAGAACACCGGTGGGGGTGTCAGGGCAGAGATCGCAATCATGAATCAGGAGCGTCCTGTGCAGCAGCAACAGAGGGGACGACTTCTTGCCGCAATTCTTGGGCTCCTTTCTCAGCGGGAAAACCGGACAGAGCCGGAAGAGATCGACGAGCGCGTATCGGCGTCATTTATGATGGTTGAAACAGTGCCCTTCTCGCCGGAAGTACCGGCAGCGCAACGGAAGGGTCTCCCGATATCTCATTACGCTCCCGAATGCCCGGCCGGTCTGGCCTACAGGAAGATTGCATCAACCGTTGGACACTGGAAGAAATGAGGGGATAATGATGACAGAGAAACTGGGCAGAAAGGCATTGTTCGCCGCCCCGGCGGCGCTGAACGGGAATGGTTTTGAAAAGGCAGCAGAAGTGCCCGGAACAGAATCAGAAATCGCGGAGATTGCGGCAATTCTGCAGAACGCCATTGCAGGCGGCCGTCCGGCTGAGATCAACCCGGAGGATTACCCGGCCAGCCTCAGAGATCTGGCCGAAACGGTCGGCCTTACCGTCAGATCGATCCATGAATACCGAACGGCACAGGCAGGGCAGCGGATCATCTTTGCCGAGAACCCCATGCCGATGGCGCTGGTGGACAGCGAGCTCAACGCACTCGATCTCAATCAGGCATACTGCGACCTGATCGGGGACACCCGTGAGCGCCTCCTCTCCGGGACAGGGAGGAAGGCAGAAATCAAACTGCTTTCAGGAGATAAAACAGAGATTGTATTCTCAAAAGGCCGAAAAACCCTGAGTGTGCTCGAGATGAACATCGGCGGTGCAAAGAAGATCCTCGAGCAGTACGGCATTCCAATCCCTGACGAGGCGGGAGAAGTCAGGCAGGCGCTGTTCGTCTTCAATGACACCACACAGATACGGGAAAAAGAGAGAGAACTGAAAGAGGAACTGACACAGATCGGTGAACTGCAGAGCCGCGCTCAGATCGTCGTCGATCAAAACCCCATGCCAATCCTTATCCTCGATCCCGCCTTCACGGTCACTTCGGCAAACGAAGCATACGCATCGATGTCAGGGATCGGTCTCGACCGTCTCAGGGGCATGAGCGCGCGATCCTTCAGGATCGTCGAGCAGAAAGGAGAGGGGCTCAAACAGGCGGCCCAGCTGAAAAAACGCTGTTATGGAGAAGTGACCGTCGATCTCCCGTCAGGAGTCCACATCCTCGAACAGTACGGCATTCCATTCCTGTCGGAAGACGGAAAGATAGAGAGTATCCTCGTCGTTTATAATGACATCACTGAAGAGCGGAAAAAAGAGGAAGAACTGAAAGAGGAGATGGACACGATCCAGCAGCTCCAGCACCGTGCTCAGATCGTCGTCGATCAAAACCCCATGCCGATCCTTATCCTCGATCCCACCTTCACGGTCACTTCGGCAAACGAAGCATACGCATCGATGTCAGGGATCAGCATCGACCGTCTCAGGGGCATGAGCACGCGATCCTTCAGGATCATCGAGCAGAAGGGAGAGGGGCTCAAACAGGCGGCCCAGCTGAAAAAACGCTGCTATGGGGAGGTGACCGTCGATCTCCCGTCGGGAGTCCACATCCTCGAACAGTACGGCATCCCGTTCCTGTCGGAAGAAAGACAGATGGAGAGCATGCTTGTCGTTTATAATGACATTACTGAAGAGCGGAAAAAGGAGGAGGAACTGAAAGAGGAGATGGACACGATCCAGAAACTCCAGCGCCGCGCTCAGATCATCGTCGATCAAAATCCCATGCCGATCCTTATCCTCGATCCCGCCTTCACGGTCACTTCGGCAAACGAAGCATACGCATCGATGTCAGGGATCGGTCTCGACCGTCTCAAGGGCATGAACGCACGCTCCTTCACCATTATAGAGCAGAAGGGAGAGGGGCTCAAACAGGCGGTCCAACTGAAGAAACGCTGTTATGGAGAGTTGACCGTCGATCTCCCGTCAGGGGTCCATATCCTGGAACAGTACGGCATCCCGTTCCTGTCGGATGACGGAAAGATAGAGAGCATCCTCGTCGTTTATAACGACATCACAAAGCGGCGGGAAAAGGAGGACGAAATCAGGACAATAATGGAGGAAACAGAAACCAGAGCGAAAAAACTCGAAGAAAACGCCGCCGAACTGGGTACCGTGATGGAGATCGTGGCCCAGGGGGATCTTTCACAGGAGGCACCGATCGGAAAAGACGACCCTCTTGCAACGGTGAAGAGGGACTATAACAGATCGATCCTCAGGTTCAGGGAGACCATCGAAGACGTTAACAACGTGGCCACCGTTGTCGAGAAAAATTCGAGGGAAACCAGCAGAGGAGCCGCCGATATCGGGAAAGCAACAGAGCAGGTTGCTCTTGCGACCCAGCAATCCTCCGAGGCGACCCGCAACCTTCTCAGCAATATCGAATCGGTGACAAGGGGGATTTCCGACCTCTCGGCATCAATCGAAGAAATCGCCAGCACGACACAGGAAGTGATGAAGAAAGCCATCACTTCATCGCAGGAAGGCGTTGCAGGTGCCGAGATCGGAAAGATCGCCTATAATAAGATGGAGTCCGTCGGCACCGTATCAGAGCAGACCGTTGCGGACATCGTGCATCTGAACACCCAGATGCGCGAAATCACCAAGATCGTTAAACTCATCAATGAAATTTCTAATCAAACCAATCTGCTCGCCTTGAATGCGGCAATCGAGGCGGCACGCGCTGGCGAACACGGGCGGGGCTTTGCCGTCGTCGCCGGCGAGATCAGGAACCTGGCAGGAGACTCAAGAAAGGCAAGCCAGCACATCGAAGAACTGATCGCGGCGATTCAGAAAGAGAGCGAAAAAACTGCCGACTCGATGCGCTCCTCCCACACCGAAATCCAGCAGGGGATCGATAGCGTCAAACAGGCGATCAATGCCCTGACGAAGATCAGCGTCGATATCAAAGAAGCGGCAAACGCGATCACCGAGATCACGCGGGCCACCGAGGACCAGGCCCATGCCACAAACAAGGTGATGGAGATGATGGAGCAGGCGGCCTCCAGAACGAAGGAGAACCTTTCAAGAGTCGAAGACATGGCCGCTCTCGCCGAGGAGGTCAGCGCTTCGACTCAGGAGGTCGGGAGTGCCGCACAGGAACTTGCCAGACTGTCCACCGATCTGAAAGGCAAGATGGACATGTTTAAAATAGGATAATATGGACGATTTCACTTCATTAAACAGGACGATCGAACGGGTTGTCGGAATCAGGACTTCTCAGTATAAGGAAGACTATATCAGGCGCCGGGTCCTCTCGCGGATGCGCATCTCCGGCAAAGAGACGTTTGAGGACTATCACCGTCTCCTGATATCGGATAATGCAGAAAAAGAAAGCCTTAAAAATGCCCTCACCATCAATGTGACGGAGTTTTTCCGGGATGCCGAAGTCTTCCGGGCCCTCAGCCAGAAAGTCCTCCCCGAAGTCCTCGGGAAGCGGAAAAAGATACGGATCTGGTGTGCCGGCTGTGCCACCGGGGAGGAGGCGTATTCCTATGCGATACTGGTCAGGGAATATATGCATATGAACCCTGTCGACGCCACGATCTACGCGACAGATATCGACAGGGTCGTCCTTGAAAAAGCAAGGGAGGGGGTTTATGATATTAAAGCCCTTAAAAACCTCGCCGAGCAGCAAATTCGCAGATATTTTACCCTCAGGGAAGATGGCAGGTATGAGGTGAAGCCCACACTGAAAGAGATCGTCCGCTTTTCCCACCATGATCTGATGTCGGGCATCCCTGCCGCGCGCTTTCTGGATCTGGTCTCATGCAGAAACGTGACCATATATTTCAATGAAAAACAGAAAAAAGACCTGGCGACTATGTTTTATGAAGCCCTATCACATGGGGGCTATTACATAATGGGAAAGACGGAGTACCTCCTGAGGGAGAGCGAGGAGATGTTCACCCCGGTGGATTCTCTACAGAAAATCTACACGAAAACCCAGACATAATTATCCCTGAGGCAGGGGGGGGCGCCCGACGCAGACACCCCTTCTTCGTCTCCTGAGGATCACGCATGCATGGACAAAGGCTCAGCCATGTGCATGCAGAGCGTCACTTCTGCCCGATCGCTGATGATGCCGCGTCCCTGGACGTCGCCGGATCGATCTCTGAAAGACGCTTCATGATCTCGCGTTTTTTTGCATATTTACGGATTTCCGCAAGAACGAAAATACAGTTTGTCCCGATTACCAGAAGGACGAGGAGAACACTCACCCAGAGCATAAAACCCTGCGCAGAAAGAAAAGCTGCCCAGAGAAGAGCTACCGAGGAGATAAGGTAGAAAAAGATCCAGGTCCTGAATTCGGGGAGATCCATATTCATTAAAGTCACATCATTGAATAAATAAGTTTTGATAAATTTATAGATCAAATGACAATCTTTTTCAGGATAAAAGAGATTATATCGGGAAGATACAGCATATAAACCATAATGCAGCATTCTAGCGTTCCGACAGGAGACCTCCGGGCTACGATTGTTCCATCTCCCGAACCTTTCGAAGCGAGGTTTTCACCTGAGTGACGCTCAAAACAGTATTTAACGCGGTTCTTCCCGACGGTGAACATAACTGAGACTATATTTACCCGGATCACCCATGTATATATCATGAACTCAGGCGATATCCTGAGCTTTGCTGCGGCGATCGGGATCGTCCTTATCATAGTCTGTATTGTGCATCCGCCATGGACCACTCCAGGCGATACCGTCCAGACGATCGAAACGGTTTCAACACCGCTGCCCACGACTCTCCCCGTAACGCCTGCTCAGACAAAACAGTTCATACCGGTCAGGCTCGAGTACGTACAACAACCGGTCACAAAATATCAGACCTATATCATTCCCGACAATCTCACGACGTTCGGCATGTCGGATCCGGTGTGGAGAGGTTCAAATATCACTTCTTTTGCCTATCTTGAGGGATCGTACGGCGGCGTGACCGAGCCTTTCTTTGTCTCCTATCCCGTCTGGAGACTCAACTGCACCGTCAGGAAAGGGAGTCAACCCGAGAACGCGAGATTTAAAGTCCTGCTCATCAATAAAGAGACCGGCTCAATCGTCGACGGCGTCGAACTGAGCGGGCCGGGAAAGGTAATTAAAAACCAGGAGACCTCGGGAAAGGACTTCTACCTGGTGGTTCAGAGTTCTTATGCGGAGTTCAGAATCGAACTTGAAACCAGAGAGGAGTATCTGGACGCCTACCCCGACGTGGTGGTGAAAAAGGCTTAGAGAACAAATTGAACCGGGACATCACGAGAGAAATCGCATCCTTAAAATATCATACACATCATGATGTTGATATAATATGCGCGGCGAGACGCTGACCGATGCGATCCGGTATGATAAACTCGAGCAACTCAGGCTGGATTTCTCCGGGTACATCGAGAGCAATATCACAAAAATTGAAGATAAATTACCTGTTTTTTACGGACATGTTCTCTCTGCGCTCGATTGTTCATTCTCTGATCTCGATGCGGAGTCGTATGATGCCTTTCTCGACGCCATCAGCTTCAAAATCCTCGACACCACCACACGCGCAAGAGAGCCCGGATATACCGAGAAAGTAATTGAGAGCGCATTACGATTAAAAAAAGGTAAAAACCCACAAAAAGGTCTTGAAATAAGTGTGGGTCTGAAAATGATGAAATCGGGCGACTTCGTCCATGCGATCCCGTATCTGAGAAAATATCGCTCGGAGGATATTCTTCTCCATACAGGACTTGCGTATTGTTATTATGCCCTCTCGCTCAATGAGGTTGCAAAGTTCAGGGATCTGAAAGCGCCAAGTGAGATGGAACTGCGGGCACGCGAACAGATGATCGAACTTGCCCGCATCCATACCAGTGTCGAGCAAAACCTCCCGTTCAAGGCAGGGCCATGGCTGGACAGGACATTCTGGCTGATGATCACATCTGCCATCGAGTGGTTTCCAAGCCAGCCCGCGTTCATACGCGTCGGCCTGATGAAAGCAAAGGCCGACAGAAATCGCGAGATGAGACGACAGATCCTGGAGGTGGCCCAGAACCGCTTCTGCGATGAGATGATATTTCTCAGGGAAGCCTTTTTCTTCGCCCTTGAAGAAGGAAACGGAAACGGTGCTGCCAGCGTTGTGAAACAGATGATCCAGCATTACCCCCAGAGTGTCGAACCATTCTACTATGGCATGCTTTTGTCCTTCAGGACGGTGACAAAATCAGGCTATCACACCTTCAGAAAGCAGGCGGCAGAAAACGGGATGCCGCAGTACGTTCTCGACCTCCTGGATCTCTCTTTCTCACTCTTTTCAGGGCTTGAAAGCGAATCATTCGTCAGGCTGGAAGACATGAAACGGAAATATCCCTCCAGTGCATATTATCTTGACCTTATACGGTATCTTGCCCACGACATCCATGCCGGGGACACCGGGGACAAATCCCGGGCAAACAAAGCTAAAAAAGCCCTGCTCGATTCTGTCGACCAGTACGCACGACAGATCATGAAATGCGAGTAGGGCACGATATTTCCAGGAGAATCAGACTGCAGGGGCAAAAATGGGGATCCGCGCGACGGTGCGGTTCTCAGGAAGATAATACCCGATCGCAGACGGGGTTGAAAACCAGCAGCGTCCTGTAGAATCCTGATATACATTTTTGATCACATTCGACCAGATGCCATGCGCTCGATAAATGTGGTCTTTCACCACCCCGTCAGCCCACCAGAAGATCCCCTGATCGGTAGCGATCCAGAGCGAGCCGTCGGGCGCTGCACTGACGTCATAGATCCATCCGACATTGAGGGCGAGATCCCGGGCAGAAAGGACATCTTCAGCACCATCTAAATAACGATAGTGGATCAAAGAATCTCTGTTAAAGAGATAGATGCCTCCAAGAGGATCGGTTTCAGCCTCAAAATATCCCTTCAGCGGCAGACCGTTGTCGGTGACCTGATAAAAGCCGGCGGTCCGGTTCGGACCGATCGCCCATACCCCGTCGCCATCTGAAATGCAGTACAGGACAGAAAATTCGGGGTCCAGCACCATGTCATTGATAAAATAGCACCCCGGCCCCCCCTGACTGAAAGGCTTGTACCACTGCCAGCTGTCCCCTTCGATCCGGTGCACACCGCCGTTCGGCGTTGCGACCCACATCTCATCGTTCCATCGCTGCAGTGCGATCACCGACGGGTTCTTCAATTCTGCCTGCGCCCCGATCGTCTCAAAACCCGGATCGGTAAAACGCTGGAGGCCCAGAGAAGTGCCAACCCAGAGACTTCCGTCAGACTCGAATTCAACAGAAAGAACGGTATCTGAGAGAAGAGTTTCGGGAACGTCCTTGAGAGGAGCCTGGTAAGTCGTCCAGTTCCCGTTATAGACCATAAGGCCATCAGACGTGGCAAAAAAAACCTCGCCCTCCGGGCCGCTCGCACAATCATTAAAAGAGGCGGTGGCGATCCCACCGGATCCCGGTTGAAACAGAGCAATCGATGCAGATGCCGGTGAGAACAACACCCCGATCACAACAACAAAGAGGATCAGATATCGACGCATGAACCGTCAGCCCGCCTTACCGTAATCGTACCATGGTTCCGGGGATCGTACACGACAGAGCGTCCGATTCTCCCGCCGACATCCTCCATCCGTATCGAGATCCGCTCTTCCCTCAGTCTCCCGCGGACCGCTTCGACATTTCGGTCGCCGATATTCAGGTTATTGTCATTGAACCCGAACATATTTGCACCACCGACCAGCACGGCACAGAGCCTGCCGTTGCGCGATCCATAGCTCCCGATCTCTTCAAGAAGCGTGTTCACGGCAGTATCTGAAAATTTTCCCGGACGATCAACCTGCCCCTTGCTTTCCGGGAGCATGATATGGGCCATCGCTCCGACGGCGAGACGCTCGTTGTGGAGGATCAGCGCTACACACGATCCAAGCCCGATGGTCGTCATCGGATCACGGCCCACATAGTACTCGCCGATTCCGATAAATCTTGCATTGATGCCAAGCGGTCGAAACTCCACCATTACCTGCTCCCTCTTTCAAACCGGATTCTGCGCCGTGAGTGCTTCGAGGAGGTCGAGGATCTCGGTGATCAGGTCAGGGTCGGGGAACATCATGAGCGCCCCGTCAATCGAATACTGATCGCTGGTCAGGTTTGTTTTAAAGATGACGACATCATTGGTTTTCATCGCCACTTCGGCAATAACGGCCTCGATCCCTGCATGGGCCATGTCCATGCAGAGGGACGGCGGGGAGGGGAGCATCACGACACCGAGCAGTTCCGCAGAGGCGTCGAGGAAAGCAGAAACCATGATGTTTCCGATCTCAATGATGGCGCTCTGGTCCATCTCGTTCATCTCGCGGTCCATGTCGGTCATGCCCAGCATGGTGTTGGTCAGGCGTATTGCCGACGTCTGAGGCATATACAGGACGATAAAACCCTCTCCCTGCACCTCGCCTTTGATGCCGAAGACGACAAGCGCCGCTCGTTCTTCCCCGATACAACGGTAGCATTCAGAGATATCGATGATGGAAATTTCCGGAACGTCCATATCGATCTGGGTCATCAACATCTGCGAAAGTGTCGTTGCTGCGTGTGCTGCGCCAATATTGCCGAGTTCGCCAAGCGCGTCCGACTGAATATCTGTTAATTTCATGACTACTCCTTAGATCATCGTGTTGACATCAAGAACCGGGACCACTTCGCCGTCACCCGGAATGGTGACACCGCTCACACCCGGACAGATCCCGATGAGAGAGCTGAGCGGTTTAACCACAACCTCCTGCTGGCCCTCAACCACATCAGAGACAATCCCGCACTTTTTACGGCCGTTCTGGAGCACGACAAGGACGTCACCCCCGTTTGATCCGCCGAACATGTCGTCCAGCGTAAAGAGGGGCATCACCTCGTCTCTCAGGAGGATCACCCGGTTGTTCCCCACCCGATGAATGGCGTCCCTCTTGATCATGGCGACCTCGACCACGTTGGTGATCGGGATCGCACACCTCTTCCTGTTGATCCTGACCATCATCACTTCGACAATGGCCATGGTGGGGGGCAGGACAAGTTCAAAACAGGTCCCCTTCCCCTGCGTCGACGAGACTTTGATCGAACCCTTCAGGGATTCAATCGCCGACCTGACCACGTCCAGCCCGACGCCGCGGCCGCTGATGTCGGTGATCGCATCGGCAGTCGAAAAGCCCGGGTTGAAGAGCACGCCTACGAGATCGTCCTCGCTGAGGGCTCTGGCGTCATCCTCAGAGTACAGGCCCCTCGAGACGGCTTTTGACCTGACCCTATCATAATCGATCCCGGCACCGTCGTCCTCTATCCTGATGACGACATTGTCCCGGTCACGCCGCGCCGAAAGATTGAGCACCCCTTTTTCAGGCTTTCCCGCAGCTTTCCGCTCGGCAGGTAGCTCGATGCCATGGTCCACGGCGTTTCTGATCAGATGGAGGAGCGGCTCGTTGAGGCCGTCCATGACGCTCCGGTCAAGTTCGGTGTCGCCTCCCTCAATAACAAATTCCACCTCTTTGTTGTCATGCTGGGACACGTCCCTGACAACGCGGGGGAACCTGTTGAAAATGTGGTTCAGGGGAACCATCCTGATATGCATCATCAGGTTCTGGAGATCAGAAACCGATCTGCCGACCATATTGAGGGCTTCGTCAAGCTCCTTGATCTGGTGCTTCTGCGCGATCTGTTTCAGACGGCCCCGGTTGATGACGAGGTCCTCCACCAGATTCATCATCTGGTCGAGGAGGTGAATATCGACCCTGATATTTTTGACCTCGCGGCTCTTTTCATGGTACTCAACCTTCGGCACCACACTGTCGGCCTTTCTGGTCTCTGCCGCACCGGTCCATGGTTGCACAGCGACTTCCTGGATGTCGGTGCCTGATGCCGCCGTCCGTATCGCATCGGCCCCGGCCGCGCTTTCGAGGACAACCTCAAAAGTCTGGTCGAATTTTCCGTTCTCGATCTCGTTTTTGCCCGGATGCGTCGCAACAATTCGACCGATCTCCTCCAGGTTAGAGAGTGCGATCATCGCCCTGACGTCTTTCATCGACGAGTTGGGAACGAGCGTGACAAGAACCTGGTAACAGGAGCCGTCGGCCAGAACCGGGGCGTTGTCCTCCGGGTCCGGGACGTCCCCGGAAACCGGCACCTCTTCTGTCACCTCAGACGAGGTCTCGCCGACCCACGTCTCAAGTGCGGAGACGAGTTCCTCGATGTTCCCCTCGTCGTCGCTCCTGCCCGCTTCAATGGCGTCAAGAATCATCTCGATCTGATCGGTGCAGGCCAGCAGAAGATCGGTGAGGGAAGCATTTGCCTGCTGGTTGCCGTTCCTGATGAGGTCGAAGACGTCTTCCATCGAATGGCAGAGATGTTCGAGCCTCATAAACCCCATAGAGGCCGACGCTCCCTTTATCGTATGGGCGGCCCTGAAGATCTCGTCAACGATTTCACGATCTTCACCCCCTTCGAGGGTGAGAAGGGCCCGGGCAATGGTATCGTTATTTTCCCGTGACTCTACGACGAAAAGACCCCTGTACTCCTCCATATCTGACATATTTTACCCCTCCATTGCGTTAATCGTCCTCAGCACCTCGTCGGGAATCCCCCGGAGCGGAATGACCCTGTCGACACTATTTTTTCTCATCGCGGAGCGTGCCATCCCATAGACCAGACAGTCTTCCTCGCTGCACGCAAACACCTGACCTCCCGCCGCTTTGATGTCAAAAGCCCCATCACCGCAGTCGTTTCCCATTCCGCTCAGGATGACCGCAAGCGTCCGCTTCCCAAAGATCTTTGCTGCGGTGGAGAATGTCACATCGATGGCCGGTCTGACGGCATGGACCGGCGGGGCGGTGGAATGGACGATTTTTCCCCCTGATAAACCGTCCCGCGTCATGGATGTCGATATGACCGAGTGAAAACCGGATCTGGAGATCACAACCTCTCCTGCATTCAAAATACACCCGCTCTCAGACTCCCTTACAGGAAGAGGACAGATCCGGTTAAACCGATCGGCAAGAGCCGCGGTAAAGCCCTCCGGCATATGCTGGGTGATGACGACCCCTGCGTCCAGATCCGGGGAGATATTGGAGAGGATCAGATCAAGTTGCTGGAGGCCGCCGGCTGAAGAGCCGAAGATGAGTACCCGGCGAGCGAGACCTTGCGAGGAGGAAACATCATTTTTGACCGCGGGTCTGATCTGGATGAGGTGCCGGACCTTTGCTACGAGCTCCTCCTGGATCCCGCGCACCCTGAAGATCTCCTGCGGCTTGAGCATGAAGTCGTCTGCACCAAGGGCAAGGGCCGTTCTCGTATGACTGGCATCTCGAGACGTGAGCGAGCTGAGCATCAGCACCTTCGGACGGTGACTCAGATTCTGTATTTTCCTGAGCACATCGATCCCGGTCATTTTAGGCATTTCGATGTCGAGCGTCATCACGTCCGGCCTGAGCTCATCGATCAGGGAGAGTGCCTCAACACCGTCGGACGCCGCCCCCACAATTTCGATGTCTTGATATTTACTGAGGAAATCTTTCAGTATTGTGCGAATAAATATTGAGTCATCGACGATGAGTACCCGGATCATGATCAAGCCCCAAGGACGTTTTTCACCTCCTCAAGTACCTTGGGGGCCTGGAACGGCTTGACGATATAGCCTTTGGCACCACTCTTTACGGCGAGTTTTACCATCTGTTCCTGTCCGACGGCGGTGCACATGATCACCCTCGCATTCGGATCGATCGTTTTGATGCCCTTCAGTGCATCGATGCCGTTCTTTTTCGGCATCACAATATCCATGGTAACAAGATCAGGATTTAGTTCCTGATATTTTGCAATGGCATCATCGCCGTTCTCGGCCTCTCCCACGATCGTATGGCCTCCTGAGAAGAGGATATTTTTCAGGAGTGTCCGCATGAACAGCGTGTCATCGACGACAAGAATTCTACCCATAATGCACTCGAACAATATTTGTTCTGTCAAAAATAAATAGGTTGTTATTTTACCATTGGTTAGAATTTATAAATTTTACACTTTTGTTGCATCTGTGATATATCTGACGCCTTTTGTGGTCAGTTTGACTTCTCTGCGTATTACCACGACCTCAGCAAGACCGAGACCGATAAGGGAATCGTAGATGCGGTCGACATCTTTATGCGAGATGGAAAGCATGTTCTCGATCGCCGCAGTATCCATACCGCTATAGACGAGCATGGCGACCTGCGCAGATTTCGGGTCAAGTTCGGCCCCGTCCATATCCATACTTTTCGTGGATTCTTTGAGGAAATTATACAGCACCTGAAGCGTCGTGAGCGGACAGAGAACAAAGCTGGTGACGACATCGGTATCCTCGATATGATCGATCTTCACAACATCGAGATCTTTCCCCTGCACCTCGCGCTTCGTCATTTCGATCGAGGCGACATCGGCAAGAGGGACACAGATCTGGTGATCCTGTGAAAAAAACCATATCCCTGATTTGAGAACGGCAATACCTCCCTTTTCCCATGCGGCATGCTGAACAAGCACCCCTCCCCTGATCGCCGGCGACATAAAAAAAGTGCTGAGACGATACGCACTGCAGGAGAGGAGGATCTGCCGCTTGAGAACGTTCAGCACCTTTTCCACCGATGCAAGTTTGTAGGGCTGATCTTCCCGTTCTTTTGTGGTGATGCTGAGAATATTCCCTTTCGCATCAAGATCGATGATGGTCCGGTAGGGAATGTCCAGATTCACTTCACCGGCTGCTTTCAGCCCGTCTTTCTCGATCAATACTTTCGCTACAGCCCACCTGCCCTTGTCTTCGATTTTCACCGGAACACTAGCCATTTTTCTTCACCGTCGATCCGCCGTCAAGCGTATTCAACATCTCTTCAAGCTCGCCGACAAGATCCTCCGCGTTGATCTTCATCCCCTTCATTCCCCGCAGGAGACTATTGTATTCTCCTTTTCTTCTCTGTTTGACATCGCTCTTGAGGATGTCCATGAGGGAGTCCGAACCGCCGCCGGATGCAAACGCGACCATGTTGTCTTCTTCGGGACTTTCTTCCTCTTCGGGCTCCTCCGGGAGTTCAGGAAGGCCGGCGGGGTCCTGGGACGGGACCGCTTCAGGGATGTCCTCTTCGGATCCGGTTTCCGGCGTGATCCCTGACACATCTTCATCAGAAAGGTCGAGGGAGTCGAGATCGACCTCGTCCATATCCTCTCCGCCGATCTCTCCCAGGGTTTCATCAAGCTCCCCGATATCGCCCAGCTCTGAAAATTCCTCAAGTTCGGCAGCATTGGCCTTGAATATCTCGGAGACGATCGAGTCGTCCGCGGAGATGGCCGGCATCTCCGCATCCAGCGACATATCAACAGGAGACTCCCCCAGATCGAGCTCCTCGCCATCCAGCATGAGGTTTTCAAGATCCTCCTCATCGATCTCGAGGAGAGGATCAACCGCTCCGGAAACAACCGCAGGGGCGTTTGTTTCCGGTGAGAGGGCCGTAGAAGTATCGGGTTTGCCTTTAACGGCGCCGCTCCCGGTCATCTCGGCGTCAAGGATCTTATCAATTTCCTTGAAGTTTTCGTCTTTATGGAACAGCGAGGCCTTTAAACGCCCGGCACCGCCACGGAAAACACCGGAGAGGGAGGCCAGGCCGGCACGAATTTTTCCGCTTTTGCCTCTGGCACCGTCCGAAGCTTTTGGATCTATTTTTATTTTTTGAGGCGTTTTTTCAGGCGATTTGTTTTCGAGTGAACGCTGTTTTCTCTCCTCGATCCATTTCTTCAGCCCTTCCCTGATATTTTTCGGCCTCAGATCCGATAGTTTGACAGCGCCGAAGGCGATGAGGACGATGCATCCTGCAGCGAGCGTCCCCCCCAGCAGATATTCGATGGGGAGATCATAGAGGATGAGGAGCGTGCCGACGACTACTGTCATCGTAAAAATCAGCATTCTCCGGATTTTCGGACTTATCGACGGAAATTTCGATTTCCTCATATTACACCGCCCCGAACTGTGGGATCTGGAAGAAGCTGCTGATGAGCGGAGGAACGATCAGCACCAGCAACCCTGTGAGAGTAAATAGGAGAGCAGACAGGAAGAAGTACATGTACCGGTCACCCCCCATCACGATCTTGCCGGCGATGATATTGGCCACGGTCATCATCAGACATATGGTCATCACATAGGGGACCATCTTCTCTTCGGGGAAGTTGACGAAGAGATTCATCGATCCCATCATCGATCCTGCAACCGAATCGGAGCCGCTCAGCGCCGCCCCGTTATCCCCGAGGGTCGACATCACACTCGTGATCGCATTGGACATCGTGTGAAGAACCTCGTAGAGCGTCAGGAAGATGCCGATCATCGCGATGTGCATCGGGACCAGCAGGACGACAAAGCCCATCGCCACCATGTCCCTCTTTCTGCGCAGGAGCACCTGCGAGAGCATGGAGGAACCGACGATCTTTCCGATGACGCCCGGAGCGCCGCCGAGTGCGACCGAGTCCCGGAAAATGTTCATGTACTTCGCGATCAGATTTGTCCCGCAATCCCCGATGAATTTTTCCCATGTCAGTGCTTCGTCGAGGCCGAGGTTCAGCTTCGTGTAGACCGAGTTGATCAGCGGTTCCAGCGTGACAAGGGATTTGCGGTCGATCTCCCGGATCGCTTCGACGACCGTCGTGCCCTTTCCCTCCATGATCGAGCCGATGCCTCTGATGAAGGCAGGAAAATCCTCGTCCCTCATGACGACATTGTGGTTGTCCACGTAGGCGATGATGCCTATGGGAGCGAAGAGGAGGCCTATCAGGAGAAAGATCATGCCGGTGTTGACACCCATGAGGATGAGGAGGAGGACGGAAACAGCCGTGATCGCAAGCACCGGCGTCTGGAGACGGTGGATCATCGCCTGCTCCCGCGAACACCAGCGGTTCATCGACCGGTCGAGGGTCTTCTCGTCGACCGGGACGGCCTTATACATAAGGCCGACGCCGAAGCCGGCCGTCATGAAGATAAGCGCATAGGAGATGTTCAGTGTGGAGTCGATACCGCTCGGCGCATAGATGGCGACCGATATCATGAGGATGATCGCGACGAGCATGGAGGAGAAGAGCATGGCGATATAGGCGTCGCCCCACTTTTTCAGCATCTCAAAGCCCTGCTCGAAACTGTTCCGGTACATGCTCCTGGCGGTGTTCAGTTCCATCGCGAGGAAGTCGCCGTCAGGGATGCCCGAGTCGATCGCATTTGCAAACCGGTTAAACATATTTCTGAGCATGGTGTTTGGGACACGCTCGCCCACCATGGTGAGCCCTTCAGAGTAACTGTAATGCCACTGGTTGACGAACTCAACCACCCGACGGACATATTTCGTGGAGATGTACTCGTGCCTGTGGGCGGTATATTCGAAAAGTTCTGGTCTCGAGACGTTGGCGGTCATCGCCGAGGCCATATAGGTGGTCATGAAGAGCAGGTCGCCCTCCATCTTTTTATTCTCTGAAACGATCTCGATTTTTTTCTTGAGTCCGTTTATCTGCTCTTCAAAGGGTATTTCACCCCCGTTCGCCCCGGCCACCCTGTCCTTCAACGACTCGAACATCTCATACCTCTATCTTGAGAAGACCCTGTTTCTTGATCTTGGCGATCATATGGAAGAGATCCCAGAACCTGATGTATCCGGCATGATGCAACCGTTTGAGGATGTTCGCCCTCTTCTCGACCTCATAGTAGATCTCGTTCCTCTTGCTTTCCGGGATGCCGAGCATGGTTGCGATCTTGTTTTCCAGGAGGAAACTGCTCCCGTTCCCGGTGAAGACGTGCTGGTCGGTGACCGGGTCCCAGTGAAACATCTCGACGAAGGAGAATCCCTGCGTCTGCGGATCATAGCCGACGAGTTCGTTGATGCTGAGCATCCGCCTGACCGTTCCACCGCCCGGACGGCGCACCGCACTCTGGATGATGACGATGTTGAGGTTGTCCACATGCGTCTTCGGGATGTTGATCGGGTCGCCGCAGAGACGCTGGATCAGTTTCTCGACCGATGCGGCGTGGAAGGTGCTCATGACCGGGTGGCCGGTCTGCATGGCCGAGAAGGCGACGCTCCCCTCGACGCCACGGATCTCACCGACGAGGATCTGGTTGGGACGCTGTCTGAGGGCCGCCTTCAGGAGGTCGAACATGGTCACTTCCGCACCTTCACCTTCGCTCTTTCCCTTGGCCTTTGCGACTTCCCGCGTCCAGTTTTTATGGGGAACGGTCAGTTCAGGGGTGTCCTCGATGGTGACGATCTTGTTTTCCGGGGGGAGGAAGGTGGTGATCGCGTTGAGGCTCGTCGTCTTTCCGCTGGCCGTCTCCCCGCTCACGAAAAGAGACATCCCGAACTCCAGACAGATCCAGAGGTAGGCGGCGACCGTGTAGTCGCAGGTATTCGACTCGATGAGGTGGAGGATGGAGAGGGGCTCCTCGTTCACTTTACGGATCGTGAAATTGCTGCCGTGTTTGCTGATTTCAGTGCCGTAGACGATGTTGATACGAGAGCCGTCCGGAAGCGTGGCGTCTACGACAGGGTTGCGATAGGTGATCGGCCTCTTTATCCTCTCGGCCATTTTGATGACGAAGACATCGAGATCCTGCGTGTTGGTGAAGCCGATCACAGACTTCAACCCGTTGAAGATTTTATGCTCGATAAAGATCGGGCCGACGCCGTCGCAGGTGATATCTTCGATGTAGGGATCTGAGAGGAAAGGCTTGAGCACGCCCATCCCGACCTTGTCCCGCAACAGCAGGTACTCAAGTGCGCTGTACTCGGGGCGGTTGACGGCGATCCGCCCGTCCGAGAGACGGGTGATCCCGGCGTCACCGTCCCCTTTGCCCTGTTTTTTCTTTGCCGTAAAATCGGTGTTCAAAAATGTAGTGATCCGCTCCCTGAGTGATCTGCCGTTTGCACCGCCGAGCAGACTCCCGAGATCTTCCCCCTCGCCTTTGACGTACACGACCTCTCCGACCAGTCGTTTCAGGACGGCGATACGCTCTTCCTCGTTCCCGGGGTTTTCTTCGAGGGCGTCCAGGAGATCGATGAGACGGTGCTCAACGGCCGGCATCAGATAGTTGACGCTGTGGAGAAAGGAGGGCTCGATCGGGATGTAGTAGTTCCGTACGTCGTTCGGGTCCTGGAGGATATGGATGAAGGTGTCGGAGCCGGCCGGGTAGATCAGGTTCAGGTTTTCCATTTTTCTGGCTTCGCGCGTCAGCTCCGGGTAGAAGAGGGGGATGCCATAGGTGTTCACCGGCAGGATGTTGAGGTATTCGAGGAGATGTGGACTGTTGCGGACATACTCCCGTGCATTGTTGGGGAGCATCCTGAACAGGGATGAAGATTCGAGGTTGGTTAAGCATTCGCTCAGGTCTTCGTTGGGCTCGGGTTTGAAGGGCAGCGTGAGCGGGATGGAGAGTGTCGAGCTCATATTATACCCTTGCAAAGGTCATCGGAATGATCTTCATGCCGTACCCCGGGTGAACCTCGAAGCTGATGATGTTCCCGGTCGTTTTCTGGGCCCCGCGCACCTTGCCGACCTCGAGCATCATCACGTATTTGCTGCCCACGAGGGCCTTTTTCATGAAGAGATGGGCGTCGCAGATGGAGCGGATACGGACGAGGGTCTCGGCCTCAAAGGCGTAGGTGTGGAGGGTGATCAGGATGGTCTTGCCGTGGTCGACGAGGTTTTTGCAGTTGGTGAAGAAGGCGAGGATCATGTCGGTGGAGGCGTATTCGCTGAACAGGGTCAGCGAGTCGATGATGATGACATCGGCGACGCTCCTCTGCATATAGGTGATGAGCGCCTGCAGGACGCCCCGCATATCCTCTTTTTTCCACTCAAAGCCGACATTGTGGAGGGGGAAGATCCGCAGGTAGCCCCAGGCGAAATAATCGGAAATATCCAGACTCATCGATTCCATCTGGGTGAGGAAACTTTTGCTGGTGTTTTCCGTGGTGAAGAGGTCTGCGTTGAGCCCCTGGCGCATGGCCCCCCAGATGATCTGCTGGGTTAAGACGCTCTTGCCGGTGTCGTTCTCCCCTTCGATGAGGGTGAGCGATTCGAGAGGGAGGCCGTCCGCAATCTTTTTGTCGAGTTCGGTGTTGCCCGTGGAGAGGATCTTCTTGCCCTCTTCTCCGCCAGCCGGTATCTCTCGTTCGCTCATCTTTCACCTCAGATATGCGGAGTCGTACACCCCGTTTGGCGTTGTCACCTGCGCCCATTCAGGCTCTGCACCGGCGTACCTGACCGAGATGTTGATCACCTCGTCGGGGTCGAGTTCATGAGGGTGGACGGTGTCGGGCTCAATGGAGACCCACGACCATGTCCCACCCCCGCCAGCTGTGGCGTACGAGTAGTATACCGGGGTAGAACCGTTGACCATGGTGAAGATCACCATCTGGTCGAAGGCGAGGATCGGCTCGCTCCCGGTGTTCTCGATATCGAGGTACAGGGTCGATGCGCCGGTGTCGAGGGTGTGCCCGACGATCGCGATGGCAGTGTGGAGCCGCGCCTCCTGCTGGTGAATCTGGTCGGACTGGGCTGTGGCGACCACTTCGGCGGTGACGAGGGTGCCGCCGATCACGGCGTATGCGGCGACGACGATCATGATGATCGCCACCGCCGATGCGATCAGGGATCCTGCCCCCATATTAGCCCCCTCCCACCGTGAATTCGGTCGACCTCACTGCCCCGCCGGGGAGAGCGATCTGGAAGTAGACCGTGTCGCCGCTGGTGGTCGGGATGATCGCCGAGGTGATCTCGATATGCACCGTCTTGCCGGTCAGCCAGTAGTCCGGCCCGCCGTCCAGGATCGTGTAGGTCCAGTCGGTATCATAGGTGACCCGTTCAAAGTCTCCAGGCGCGCCGATAAAAATGTCCGAAGCGGCGATCTCGTTTGCCGAGATCCGGGTAGAACCGATGTTTTTGATCCAGATATCGGCGGAACCGCCTGAGGAAAAAGTGTTGATGATCTTGATGTCGGTGCGGATCCGCTGGTCGGCCGCATGGGCGGTCGAACCGGCGGTGTCAGAGACGGTATAGATGATGGGAAAAATTGCGTTGGCCAGCACCGCCGCCGCTATTACTGCGGTGATAAGAAATATGGCGGTGGTGATGGTTTCGCTCGACATCCATCATATCCTTTCCAGCGATTCGATCCAATCCTCTCTGGGATCGCTGTCTTTGTGGCCGTCCTTCGAGGGGGCGGCCTTCACCCGTTTGTTGTCCATCAGGACTGCGATCATGTCGCGGTCGAGAGAGATGTCGTTGGGGTCGAGGATCTGGTTTAACACATAGAGTTCGGAGACAAAGTCATCGGCCCTGATCTCGTCGGCCTCCCCGAGCGAGGCCGGCATGAGGCGGGCGATCTCCTTGACCTGGGTGATATCCCCGCGGTCGAGGTAGCCCATCGAGGCGTAGGAGTCGAGCATCATCTCCAGGCGGTCGACGCCGTATTTTTTGACCGCTTTGCCGGTCCACTCAAAGAGACGGTGGACCTTCTGGAGGCGGAGCTTCTCCAGCTTCCCGCCCTTCGCCGTTGGCTTTGGTACAAGGGCGTCGGCAGCGGCGATCTGGGCCTGGAGGCTTGCGAGCAGGTCTCCGGGGATCCCCTGCGGGGCAACGGATGTCGGAGCCGCCGAAGGCAGGGACGGGGGCTCGTTTACCGCGGGCGTTGTCCGGGCGACCGGTTCCTCGACCTTTTCCGTCTCCTCAGGGGAGGCGTTCTGCTCCTCCATGGGGGCGGGCGGCGCGAACCCTCCCTGCACGCCCAGGGTGAAGGGGTTCTCCATCTCGTTCATCCGCTCCCTGATGTCGATCAAGAGTTTTTTTACGGAGGCCTTGAGGAGGTCCACCTCACGCTCCAGGTTTTCGAGTTTCGCCTCGGGATCTTCGGCCGACGCTGCTCCGAGGATCTGATCAACCTGTGACTGATTCACCGACATTCCACGTCACCATTCCCTGTTCCAGAGTTCTACCTCAAAAAAAAGGGGGTTAGTAGAGTTTGTTCACCTGGTCGATCTGAGCAGGAACGGTCCTGAAGATCGGGAGCACGGCGCCTGCCGAGGGCTTTACCTCGATGGTGAACTCATTGTTGGCGACTGCCGAAGCACCAGTGGGCACACCCACTACAACAGTGAACTGCTCGCCGGTCTCAAGGAGGAGATCGGTATCCGCATTCTGCCGCAGAGAGATGTTCCAGGAACCCGCAGCGGCAGCGTCTGTGGTAAGGTCAGCGACCTTTGCAATCGTTTTAGAGGTTGCGTTGTCGCGGTAGGTGATCAGGATCTTCTCCATGTCGACACCGGTACCGCCGGCGGTGGAGCCGAGCGTGAAGGTGACATAGGCAAGCGCATCGCTTGCAGTATTGTTGTATCCGAAGACGGTTCCGATCAGTTCGACCGAGGAACTCGCCTGTTCCACACCCGTGTGCACGACTTCCTGGCTCTTCTGTGTTGTGAAGAACCCGGCGCCGAGCATCACGTACGAGAACACCGCCGCAACGACGACGAACGCGATCAGGACGATCGCAGCCTCAAGGCCGGTGAATGCCTCTTCATGTTTCATGATCTTCATTTTTCCTCACCTCAGTAGAGTTCGTACCACTCGTCGCCCGACAACGATGCCGGCACCGTGCGCCCCATGCTCAGGACCGTACCGACGGCAGGGGCCACGTCAATCTGGAACCTTTCATAGGACGCCAGCGTGAGTCCACTCACGTCGACCTGCACTTCGTAGAATTCACCCGGCTCGATGAGATCGTCGCCATCGGTATATCCGGGTACGAAACCACCGGTAATCGCAGCATCAGCGACCGTGTACTTGCTCATCGCGTCAGCGGTCGAAACCGTATAGGTTATTTTCGACACATCAACCCCTTCACCGCCGGCAGCGCTCTGCAGCGTAAAGTTAACGGTTGAGAGAGCAGTTCCACCTGCATTTGCCTGTCCCTGCGTCGCACCCGAGAGTTCGATGCTGGAACTCGCCTGCTGGACACCGGTGTGGACAACCTCCTGGCTCTTCTGGCTTGTGAAGAACCCGGCGCCGAGCATTACGTATGAGAACACAGCGGCCACCACGACGAATGCGATCAGGACGATCGCAGCCTCGAGGCCGGTGAATGCCTCATCACTCTTTCCGAATTTTCTCATAAACTTTCACCCTTCGTAGATCAGTGAACGCTGGACCCATCCAACATTCCTAATTAGATACTTAATATCATACTATATAAAACATCTCATTCTATCAATAACGAGGATACGAGATTAATTCATAATATCCAGAAAACTAATCATATTTTCCAGGATGAAAGACTTTTTATCCCTTTCCTCAACATACTACAGTACAGGTTCAGAGATGGAGAGGGAGGATCTGGTCAGTCTGGTCATGGCCGTCATAATCGTGGTCGTCGTGGCGCTCGTCGTAAAACCGGCGCTGTCGAACGAACCCCTATGGTTCCTGACACCGGAGGGGGAGCCGGAGGCCGGGGTGACAATGCTGCCGTCAGTAACGCCGGAGATCACCGCGGTCCCGACGACGACGGTGCCGGCCTGGGACGGGAGCGTGAAGACGGTCGGTTTCGTGGACCCAGCCTCATACGGCATCATTACATCGGACGAGGGGGCGGAGATGTCGTCGCCGCCGTCCGGGAACTTCTCCTCACGGTCCATGGCGGTATACGCCGTCATAAAGGGATCCGGGAGCGGGACGACCGACATCATCCACATCCCGTACCCCTACTGGGAGCTCTCTTATGATGCGGAGGCCTACAACACCGTGTTCTCCTATCTGAACGTGCAGGTGATGGATGCAACCGACCCGAACCGCATCGTGAAGATCGTCAGCAAAAGGGATTCTGACTTTATCGAAGGTAAAGACTTCGATCCGGCGGCCCGGAAGGAGGCGTGGAAAATGAAGTTCTACGAAGGCAACCGGGACTACTGGCTCGTGATCAACACCCGCGCCATCAAGTCCTACACCCTGCAGGTACTGGTGCCCGAGCGGTACGTGACCGAATAATTACGATATTTTTTTTCTGGGACGAAACCCCGGCTCGCGTGGAGCAGGAATAAGATCACCGCCTCCGGCCACCCTGCCCCTTTTTTTTCACGCAAACAATGGATAAAGGCTGGTCAATATACAAACGATCTCAAGAACATATCTTTCCTTCCCATCAGCGTGAATGCCCGGACCCGTTAGCAGGGCGCGGGTGTACCTCGGCGCTACGGGAGCGGGGAGCGCCCGAGAGCCTCAAGCGATCTGAGGTATCTCCATCGCCGCGCCTCATATGCCGCCCGATCTTCTCCGAAGGGGATGTACTCCGCGACCCGCCGCCCCTCCCCCGCCATGCGAACCTTCGTGTCGTCCGCAAGACCCATCAGAAAACCAAATTCGATCCGGTCACGGTCTGCCACGGCACCGGCGAGCCAGCCGACAAGGTCGGGATCATGGGTACCGACCGAAAAGGGCGTCCCCGACCTGAGAGCGACGGCGGCAAGATCCCTGAACCGCCGCTCGATATCCTGAAAGTCGCCGGTATCCCCGACATAGGCTCCCTTCACCAGACGGGGGGCGATTCCTGCCCGCAGGATGCGCATCAGGTCGTCGACCGATCTGTCCAGATAGGCCTGCACGGCAAGGCCCGGCGGAGGACCGGATGCCGCCGCCTCTTCTGCCGCACCGATGGCCGGGTCCACCAGCCCCGCACCTTCCATGTCGATCTCCACCTGAACGTGAAGCCGTCGCCCCTCCCTGAGAATATGCCCGAAGCGGAGGCCCGAACCCTCCAGGCCGGCGACTGCACCGAGGGCCGAGAGTTTCACGGCAACCGCCGCATCGAGTTCCCTTGCGGCGATCTCCCTGATCGCAGCAATGTACGCCGCCTCAGCCCGATCGGCATCGGTTTCACTGCCGGCATACTCACCGAGGGGGGCAAGGATGCACCTGATCCCCGATGCATTGCGCTCCCTGCACCGAGTCGCAGCAGCCTGAAGGTCGGGAAGCGTCCACCGATCGGAGAGCGTCATGCAGGGTGATGGGCACCCGACCTCAAAAAGGTGACGGGAATTATCCGCCGAGGTCAAACCCTTGTCTGCGCCTGCTCCCGCAGGAACGAGAGGAGATAATACGGCCCGCCGACACCGCGGCCTGTCGAGCCGCTCGCCTTCCACCCGCCAAAAGACTGGCCGCCAGGCCATGCCCCGGTCGTCGCCCCACCCCGCCGGTTCGCATAGCAGACGCCGAACCTGATATTCTCGAAGAAGTAATCGACCTCCCCCTCGTCCTCGGAGAAGATCCCTGCGGTCAGTCCGAATTCGGTGTCGTTCGCGAGGGCGACCGCCTCGGGGAGCGACCCGAAGGTCCTGAGGCAGAGAATCGGCACAAAGAGTTCGTCCCTCATCAGGGGATGGTCCTGTGCAAGGCCGGTGACGATCGTCGGCCGCACATAATGCCCCCTGGCATGGTTGCCGTCGGAACAGATCCCCCCGCCGCTGATCACCCGACCGCCGTCCTTCAGGACAAGCGCCACCGCCTCCTCAAAAGTCTTCTGTGCAGTCTCCGAGATCAGGGGGCCGACAAAAACGTCCCGTTCACGCGGGTCGCCCACCTTCATCTCCTCGGTGCGCCTGATCAGCGCTCTGGCATATGCTTCGGCCACGTCCTGGTGGACGTACACCCTTGAGGTGGCGCTGCACTTCTGCCCGCCGTAGCCGAACGCCGCCCTCGCCACGCCTTCGACCGCCTTCTCGAGGTCGGCCCTGGCGGTCACGATGCAGGGGTTTTTGCTCCCCATCTCCGCAACGAACGGTTTCGGATGGGGCTGCTTCACCACAAAGGCACGCTGGAGCCACATGCCCACCTCCCGCGATCCCGTGAAGGCAATCCCATCGACGTCCGGGCTGGACGTGACCACCTCGCCGAACGGGCCGCCCGGCCCGGTGAGGAGATTCACCGCCCCGGCCGGAACGCCTCCCTCCACAAGAGCCTCGTAGAGTCGTATCCCGGAGAGGGGGGTGGCGCTCGCTGGTTTCATCACCACGACATTCCCGGTGAGGAGGGCGGCGGACGCCATCCCGGCGGCGAGGGCAAGCGGGAAATTGAAGGGAGAGATCACGGCCCAGACGCCGTGCGGGCACATGACGCTCCTGCTCACCCCGCCGGCCGACACCGCCGGCATCCTGACCGTGAAGTGATCGCTCTTTTCATAGATCGAGCAGTAGTAGCGAATCAGGTCCACGGCCTCGCCGACCTCGGCCACCGCTTCGCTCCGGTTCTTCCCGGCCTCCATCGTGATCAGGGCGGCGAGGTCGAACATCTGCCTCTCAAGGAGGTCGGCCGCCTTTCTCAGCGCCCCGATCCGCTCCGCAGGGTCGGTCCTGCTCCAGGCAGGGAACGCCTCCTTCGCCACGCGGATCGCCGCTTTCACTTCGTTCTCTTCGGCCTTCTGAAAATACCCGATGACAATGTCGCGGTCAATTGGGGACCTTACCTCGAAATCCCCGGCCGGCTCAAATCCTTTTCCTCCGATATAGAGCGGATACCGGTGACCGAAATTTCGTTCGAACCCGGAAAGCGCCGCCTCGTAGGATACGTGCATGCTCGCATCGGATTCAAGACTCATATAGGTGATCTTCTGTTTCATCTTCACAACCTCCTTCAGTAGCCGTCCATCGCCCTGTCGAGGACGGCAAGCCCGGCATCGATCTCCGCGGACCGGATCGTCAGCGGCGGGCTGAACCTGATCGCCGACTCGCCTGCCGGGAGAAGGGTGAGACCGGCCTCGAAGGCCCGCCTGAGGATCTCGTTCCTCTCCTCGCGGGCAGGCTCTTTTGTCTTCCTGTCCCTCACCAGTTCGATCGCCGCCATCAGGCCGATGCCCCGCACGTCGCCGATGATCCGGTGCCGAACCATCAATTCGTTCAGGCCGGCGAGCAGGTGATCGCCGGTCCGCCTCACCCCTTCGCCGAACCCATCCTCCCGCATGATCGAGAGGACGGCCCGCCCTGCCGCGCATGCGGCGCAGTTCCCGCCGAAGGTGCTGGCGTGCGAGCCCGGCGGCCAGGTCATCACCTCGTCCGACGCCACGGTGACGCCGAGCGGGAACCCGCCGCCGAGCGCCTTCGCCAGGCAAACGATGTCAGGCACGACGCCGGAATGCTCGGACGCGAGAAACATGCCGGTACGATAGCACCCGCTCTGCACCTCGTCGGCGACGAGAAGGATGCCGTGCTCGTCGCAGAGTTCGCGCAGGCTCCGGAGAAACGTCCTGGGAGGGACGATGTAGCCCCCCTCCCCCTGCACCGGTTCGACGACGATCGCCGCCACCTCCTCCGGGGAGACCTCGGTCCTGAAGATCTCCTCCCTGATGTACCGGATCGTATCGAGAGCGCAATCCCCGGAGTCTGGACAGAGAGGCCGGTACGGATCAGGGTAGGGCGCGTGGACCACCGGCAGAAACGGGCCGAAATGTTTTCTCTGGATCACCTTCGCCGCCGTCAGGGAGAGCGCCCCGTAGGTCCGCCCGTGGAAACCGCCGTAAAAGGAGATGAAATATTTCCGTTTCGTGTGGTGGCGGGCGAGTTTGAGGGCGGCCTCCACTGTTTCGGCCCCGGAGTTGGAGAAGTAAACCCGATCGAGCCCGGCGGGGAGCATCCCGACCACCTCTTCGGCAAACCGCACCGGCACTTCAGAGCAGAAATCGAGGAAGGCGGCGTGCGAGAGACGGCCGATCTGATCACGCACCGCCCCGACGACCTCAGGGTGGTTCCAGCCCACGTTCATCACCGAGATCCCGGCGGTGAAGTCGAGGTAGCGGTTCCCGTCGACGTCCCAGATGTTTGTGCCCTCCGCACGCTCGATGACGAGTGGATACGCCCGCACCATGGACTGCGAGATCACCCCTGCATCCCGCTCAAGGACGGCACGGGCTCGGGGACCGGGAGGCGTGACACACATCAGAGGGTCCATGATGTGAATGCCGATCGCAAATATATAAAAATGATTCATATATTTTCCACCTATTGCCTGAAGAGAGACCGGACAACAGATGATTCATCATCGTGGAGATCAGATTTCTAGGCATGCGTCTGCCGGTTTTTCAGCTCGAACGGTATCTCTCACGCTACGAGTTTTCAGCACCCCGCCTGCTCTGCACCTCAGACTGTGAGTCGGTCAGCATCGCCGAACTGCTGGCGCACGAAGAGGGGGCGAAGGAGGCATTCATGGCCCAGAACCTCGGTTATACCGAGACGCAGGGAAACCCTGAACTGCGCACCGAAATCGCAGGTATGTACGCCGGTATCGGCCCGGAAAAGATCCTCGTATCGGCAGGAGCCGAAGAAGCGATCTTCCTGTGCATGAATGCCATGCTTTCGCCGGGCGACGACGTCGTCGTCCAGTGCCCGGCCTACCAGTCGCTCCACGAGGTCGCGGCCGGGATCGGCTGCCGGATTGCACCGTGGACGCTCTCCGACGCAAACGGGTGGCGGCCCGATATCGAGCGGCTCAAGGAGATCGTCACGCCCTCGACAAAGGCGATCGTCATCAATACCCCGCACAACCCGACCGGATCGCAGATGACGAAAGAGGAGTTTTTCGCGGTGCGGGACATCGCCGAAGACCAGGGCATGTATGTCTTTTCGGACGAAGTCTACCGCTTCCTCGAATACGACCCGAAAGACCGCCTCCCGCCGATGGCCGAGATCTATGAGAAGGGTGTATCGGTCGGCGTGATGTCGAAGTCCTTCGGGCTTGCCGGCCTGCGGATCGGCTGGACCGCTGCGCAGGACGCCGACCTGCTCTCCAGGATGGCGGCGCTCAAGGACTATACCACCATCTGCTGCAGCGCCCCGAGCGAGTTCCTCTCCACTCTCGCACTCAGGCACCGGGAGGAGATCGTCGGAAGAAACCTCGGGATCATAAGGGAGAACCTCTCTCTCCTGGACCGGTTCTTCGACCGGCACCGCGATCTCTTCTCATGGGTCCGTCCGAGGGCCGGGGCGATCGCATTCCCGCGGCTCCTTCACGGGAGTGCAGGGGCCTTTTGCCGGGAAGCGGTGGAGGCGGCGGGCGTCCTTCTCCTGCCGTCCGAGACCTACGGCTACGGCGACAGCCACTTCAGGATCGGTTTTGCCCGCCGGGACATGCCGGCGGCGCTTGAGGCGCTCTCGCGTTTCCTCGAATGAAACAGAAATACGGCCAGAAATACAATTTTTTTGTCCGGGCTACCCCTCCCGGTCGCTCCTGCAGCCGCCCTGCATCTCGCGCGTAACGATCAGGACGGGGACGTTCGATCTCCTGAGTACCTCTTCTGAGACCGAACCCACCACCACACCGGCGAGATTGCTCCGCCCGTGCGAGCCCATGACGATGAGGGACGCTCTTTCCCGCTTGGCACTTGCCAGTATTTCGACGGAAGGGACCCCCTTTGCGATCACCGTCCGGACCTTCATGCCGGCGTCCCGCAGCACACCCACCATGCCGTCGAGGTGCTCCTGCGCATTCTCGCGCATCCGCTTCTCGATCCGGGCGTCGTACTCGACCATGCGGTCACCGCTCAGCCATCCGATCCCGGTCGTCACAAGGTCCGTGTCCCGCTCGTCGAGGACGTAGATGATCACCACTTCCTCCACACCCGCACCCCGCATCTGCCTGAGACACTCGAGCGCCTTATACGAGCAGTCGGAAAAATCCGTCGGGAACAGCACCTTTCGAAACATTGCCACTACTCCGGATAATGAATGATCGCAGGGCACAGATGATAATGATTGGCATTGTCTCCCGAGCTGAAGGGGAGAAGCCGGCGACCGTCAGGGGCGGGGACGCGGGGAAATCAAGCAGGAGCGGACGCGCTCCTTTACCTGCTCTTCGAGCCCGTCGACCAGCCTGACGTCCCGCAGGAGATCGATACCGTCCACCAGGATCTCACCGACCGACCTGATGCCGAGATTGCCCATGAACGCCCCTCCGACGGCGGTGAGACATGCAAAGTTGGACCGACCCTTTCTGCCGCAGACGGCAAGAAGGAGACCGTCCGACATTTTTTTCGCGGCGCCGAGCGTTCTCGCCGCATGCAGCGCCTGACAGCGGTCGATGACGATTTTCAGACCGCCGGGTACGGTGTTGGTGTAGACGGGAGAGCAGATGACGAGAAGAGAGGAATGGGCGACGACACGAATAATATCGTTCATATCGTCCTCAAAGGTGCAGGTGCCGGTGTTGTAGCAGCGGTAGCACCCGATGCAGGGATGAATGTCGAGGTCGTCGGGATAGATCACCCGGACGGTTTTTCCTGCGGCCTTCGCCGCCTCCACGACCCATCCGGCCATGATGCTGCAGTTGCCGTCTGCCCTCGGGCTCCCCTGGATCACCGCCACGTCGGTGATAGGGAGCGCACTGGAGCGCCCCGGGATTTTTTTTCCGACAACGGCAAGAAACCGCTCCCGGTTCTCCCTCAGTTCGCGCTCCCATGCCGCCGCTTTCTGCAGTGCTGTTGTCTCCGCATCGAGCGGAACGGTCGGGGAGTACTCGTAGGTGTTGGTCAGGAAGGTGCCGACAACTTCATTTCCCTTCTTCAGGCGGAGCGTGTAGCGGACCATGCCGGGATAGAGAGAGGAGAGATCCTCGGCACCGAGGGTAAGGGTGAAGACACCGTCAGGCGTTTCGACATCGGTGCGGCGGATCAGGCGAACGTTCCCGGCCATTACCTGAACGGGAGTGTGTCCCCCTATAATTTTGTTGCGATACGCGGGGGTAAGACGGCGTGGGCAACAGCGCCCCTCTTTCCCCGCGGACAGACGGACAATACCCGGACCGGGCCAATTCATTATAACAATCCTCAAAAAGTCCTGGCAACAAGGATAGATCAAACAGAGGGCATCGGATGGCGGGTGACGATACGGAAAGGGAGAGGGAGGACTATCCACTCAGCGAAGTTCCGCTCTCCGCCAGAAGAGGGCTGTTGCCCACCACCATCATTCTCCTCGGCTTCACCTTTTTTTCCGCAACAATGTGGGGCGGCGGGACGATCGGCGTCGCCTTTCCCTTCTGGCCCGACCTGATCGCCGTCATCCTCTGCGGCAACCTCCTGCTCGCCCTCTACGTGGCGGCACTCGGCTACGTCTCCCAGAAGAGCGGGCTGAACACAGTGCTGATGGCGCGGTTCTGCTTCGGGAATCTTGGAGGCAGGTGGGTGGACCTCCTGCTGGGCTTCACGCAGATCGGGTGGTACGCATGGGGGACGGCGACGATCGCGATCCTGCTGACCGGTCTCCTGAACCTCGACGAATGCTGGCAGGCCCCTCTCATGCTTTTCTTCGGTTTCACCTTCTGCTGGACCGCCTTCGTCGGCTACCAGGGACTCGAACGCCTCTCGACGGTTTCGGTCCCCCTGATGTGTATTCTCATCTTCGCGAGCATGTGGATCGCGACCCGGGACGCCGGCGGGATCGCCGGCATCCTCTCTATCACCCCTACGGCAGCGATGGGTTTCGGGGAGGCGGTGACCGTCGTCGTCGGGACATTCATCTCTGGAGGAACACAGGTGACAAACTGGACGCGGTTTTCGGACACGCCGAAGAACGCCGTCATCGCCACGCTCATTGCTTTTTTCGCAGGAAACGGCCTGATGGTGTTTGCAGGAGCATACGGGGCCATCGTCTACCAGGAGTCGGACGTCGTGCAGATCCTCGCCCTGCAGGGACTGCTCTTCTGGGGTGTGGTGATGCTCTTTGCGAATATCTGGACCACGCAGGACAACACCGTCTACAACGTTTCGGTGGCCGGGTGCGACCTCTTCAGGACAGAGCGGCGGCGACTGATCACGCTCGCCGGCGCCGCTCTCGGCACCGCCATTGCCTTACTCGGGATGTACAACTGGCTCATTCCATATATCGAGATCCTCGGCATCTTGATCCCACCGATCGGGGGCGTGATCGTAGCGGACTTTTTCCTGAAGCACCGGGGTGCGTATCCGCCTCTCGAAGGCGCGGAGGGATGCGCCTTCAACGCCGCCGGGATCGTCGCATATATCGCGGCGTCGGCGGTCGCCGTCGTCGTGCCGGGCATCGCACCGATCAACGGGATCGTCGCCGCCGTTCTGATCTACTGGGCAGGGTGCCGGATCTCCTGCCGCCTTCATGCTCCGCACGCCGGATCGTGAGCGGGATACAAGATCGATGATGCCCGCAGGGCTCAGCGCCTTCGTTCAGATTTCCCGGAAAAAGGTGTGGCACGTCCCATCAGACGTATCTCGTTCAGGTACTCTGCGGTGACCCTGCCCTTCTTTCCGACGACATCGGCGTTCCTGATCGTGGAGATATATGACGGCAGGACATAACTTACCTCAAAGAGGTCGAGCCCGCCGGTTGCGAAGTCACCGAGATCCAGGGGGATCGACGGCATATCCAGGCAAAATTTGCTTGTCACCGGACAGACACGCAGCAGGCCTCCATCTTCCCGGGCAATGACAACGGCGGGCCGGTTCTTTAAACTCCCCCGCCCCTCCAGGCAGATCGGGGCAAGGATCACGTCCCCGATGAAATACTCACCCATCGCCGATCACATCGACGCCTGAAACCATAAGAGGGACTGATCCGGTCGAGGAGCGGATCGATGAAACAATAACGGAGTTATGGGCTCACTGCGAACCCTGCGGTGACGGGAGGCCTTTTGTGGCCTCATAGTGTGCGGTCAGATATCGCCGGGCCTTCGGGTAGAGCATCCTCTGGTAGACGTTGAACGAATGAAACGAAAGGAGATGTTTCAGGGGGTCCCTGACGCTTTTCAACCGGTCAAAAAGGAAGGTGTAGTTTTTTACGGCGTACTGGTCCCAGAGATACCTGTTGACGGTACCGGCCCTGATCAGATCGTCGAACGAGGCCGCCGCGACCTGTTCGTAATCGGTGCCGTCGATGATGCTCCGGGCGGCGAGGTATCCCGACCGCACGGCAAAGCGCATCCCGAACCCCCACATCGGGTCCTGAAGGCCCGCCGCCTCGCCGACATAGAGGCGGCCGTTTTCGCGGTACCGGACCGTCGTCCTGAAACTCCCCACCCCTCCAAAGGGCACAGGATCGCGGATGTCGAGATCGAACATGCCTGAAAAAAGCGCCTGTGCCCGTTCGAGGCAGGCGCCCGCATCGTGATAGTCGTCCATCAGGACGGTGGCGAGACAGCCGCGGCCGTTCATGGCCAGAAGATAGGCATACCCTTTACGCGAAGCGGTCCGGTCGATGATCCCGACAGCGGTGTTCTCCATCGAGGTCGTGAAGGTGAAGCCCTTCGCAAGCGCCGTGAGACCGCCCTTCACCGGGCCGGTGGCGACGATATCGGCCCCCTCTTCGGGGCGCCGCGTCGAAAAACGAATGTCGACGCCGGCGTCGAGCGCCTGATCCCTGAGGCAGGTGTCGAGGCTCCCCTCAGACGGACCGCGCCTGACAAGATAAAATGCAGGCCGCCTGCAGGAAAAATGCAGCATATCGACACCGTTCGAAACCGAAAGATCGCTGTAGGGCGCGTGCTCGAAGTCGGTCCGTATCCCCATGCCCCTGAGCTCGTCGAGAATATCGGTCTCGTTCGACCAGTTTTCAAGGCCCTGAAAGTCTCCCCCGAAGCGCGCCCCGACATGCTCCCTCTGCTCAAAGACATCGACACCATATCCCGCACCGGCCAGCGTGATCGCCGCTGAAAGACCGGCGGGGCCGGCGCCAAGGATCCGCACCCTGTCCATAGAAGAGCGGATATATTTCCGACTATTTAGACCTGACGAAAAGCCAAAGATACCTGAAAATTCCCCACCTTACCCCGGAGATACTGTATCTCAACACAGGTCTGGAAATATTCGACGTTCAATCAAACAGAGGCGGAGGCGGATTACAGAACTCAACCATGGGAAACATGGCGTCAGGAGCGACATCTATGAATGAAGAAAACCCTAAAGATAACGCTATATGACCCTTCCGGGTTTGAGGTATTTGCATGGCAACAAAAGTGTTTGATTCGCAGTATCCGGGGAGATTGTTGTGCTGCCTTCTTATGGGCAGCCTTCTCGTCGTATCCGGCGGAGCCGTCGCCGTCGACGAGACCGGAAAATTGAATGTCACCTTCCAGAAGGGGACATACACCGACCTTTTTGCTGTCGGGCAGACGGCCGACGCCGGGTATCTGCTGGGCGGATTCGGCTACGGCACCGGCAACGACAGCGCTCTCCTCATAAAAACCGATGCGGAAGGAGCGGAGCAGTGGAGTGCTGCCCTTGAAGGCGACAGCGTCGCCGCCGTCGTCCCGCTGGAAGACGGCGGGGCTGTTGTGGGGACGTACACGGTCGACGGTGGATTTCTCACTGTCAGCGACTGGGGCAACGCCACTGGATCGTCGCACCTCGTCGGGATCGATGCCGCCGGAAACCCTGTCTGGAACGTCACCCTTGAGGGATTGCGCCTCACCGAACTCGCCGCACTCCCAGACGGCGGGATCGCGGTAACCGGATGGCTATGGAAACCGGTCGGAGAGGCCGACGCCTTCCAGGGCGTCTACGATTCCTCGGGATCGGAGCAATGGACACAGACCTATTCCGGCAGGGCCGCACACACGCTGGCGGTGGCGCCGGACGGTTCTTTCATCGTCGGGGGAACCCCACGCCCGACCATCGACACGCCCGGCACATCATGGCTCATGAAGACGGATGCCTCGGGAAAAGAGCTCTGGACCGATGAGATGGTCAACCGCTCGATCCTTACGAGTTTGCCGGTGAGCGGCGGCTACCTGATCGGCGGATCGATGACCGAACCCTATGGCGAGAACGGGACCATGATCGCCACCTATGCGTGGGCAGCACAGATCGACAAGAGCGGCGCCGTCATATGGGAGCAGCAGATGCCGGGCGCCGAGATCGATGCGATGACCGAACTTCCCGGAACCGGATATGTTCTTGCCGGCCGCTGGGGCTCTGCGCCACAGATCCAGATCATCGATTACGATGGAAACGTGCTTGACGGACAGGTATGGGATGCCTGGAAAGGCAGGCTCAGTTCCATAGCGATCACAGAATCCGGAGAGATCGTCGCCTCGGGCTGGTCGGGGATGAGCGGGACCGCCGAGGGATGGATGGTGTCGCTTGCCGTCCTGCCCGACGCAGGGACGCCCACAGCGACCCCGTCGCAGACAGAAGCGCCTGGCTTTGTTATTGCGGGCGCAGGTGCAGCCCTCGCCATTGCCGGGCTCCTCAAAAAGAATAAAATATAACTGTCACTTTTTTTCCGGGCAATCACCGCCAGCACACTCAGCCACCGGATACTCACGGAATTTGACCCTGGAAAGTCAAAAACAGGACCATGACAGAGGTGGCCCCCCCGGTACAGGCGCACCGGCACCGGTATCCCGGAATTTTTCGTTGCACTATCTGTTCACGTGAATGGGCGTTAGACCCGAAAACTTCGCGCCTTCGCGCGAAAAAACAGCTCCGGTACTCCTGAAGGATGCTGAAGAACCATATCCCATCACTTTTTTCGGGATCGCCCTGACTTTGATGGCAGTATCAGCGCAAAAAAATATGATCTCCGTGAAAAAAAGTGCCGGGGATCAGTGGGTTTTCTCGAAAACGTACACCGCCATCTTTCCGACCTGATGGACGCTGAAGTTTCCCATCTGTTTCAGCAGGCGTTCGAGTTCGGCCAGATTGACCGGCGTGAACACATCGCCGCCGTGAAGTTCTGCAAAACCCTCAGGATTGAACTCCGCAACGACGAAGCGTTCGTAAGAAACACGGGCGAGTTCTGAGATCGCCTGCTCCCGCCTTTCCACGGGGATATGATGCAGAGCCCCAAAACAGATGCCGATGTCAAAGGCGTCGTTGCAGTACGGAAGATCGGATGCATCGGCTTCCTCGAAACTTATCTTCTCGATAACCCCGGCCTCATCGGCCTGTCTCTCGAACTCGGCCAGTTTTTCAGTATCCACATCGATCGATGTGACAAAGCAGTCGTAGTCCTGCGCGGCCATGATAGCAAGAGGGCCCGCCCCGATGTCGAGCACCTCTTTCTCGTTCACGCCCGCCAGAGAGAGAACGGCCTTACGCTCCTCACCATGCCGCACTTCGTTCATTCTTCCCTCAGCATCCTGTCAATGG
>ENA-ORXD01000633-ORXD01000633.1-sediment-metagenome-genome-assembly--contig:-NODE-633-length-41125-cov-4.237941_pt1 | contig 41125 bp, 42 predicted proteins | sample MGYA00237862_ERZ511471 | MGnify/ENA metagenome assembly ERZ511471 | reverse complement strand
TGTTCGGCGATGTTCTCATTTACCTGCGTTTGTTCGCTCTCGGGCTGGCCAGCGCACAGCTGGCCTTGACTTTCAACGATCTGGCCAGCAACGCCGCCGCGCAGTTTTCCGGTATCGGTACGCTGTTCGCGGTTTTGATCCTGCTGCTGGGGCATGCGCTCAACTTTGTCTTGGCTTTGGTCAGCGGCGTGGTGCACGGACTACGGCTCAATTTTATCGAATTCTTCAACTGGGGCCTGACGGAAGAAGGCTATCCGTTCCGGGCGTTTCGTAAAAAGGGGATGGCGACATGGAAGCGATCATAATGGTACTAGGCTGGATCGGCATCTACAGTCCCATGGCTCTCGGTGCCATCGGTAGCATCATCGGCTGTGCCAAGGCCGGGCAGGCAGCCTGCGGCGCCCTGCTCGATACGGATAGCGGCTATGGTCGTTTTATCGGAATCTCGGCCATGCCTTCGTCTCAGACCATCTACGGCATCGTGGTCATGTTCTCCCTGAATCGCCCGGTCACGGTAGAAACTGCTCCCGGGCTGTTCGGCATCGGTTTTCTGGCTGGGCTGGCGCTGTTGTGGAGCGCAGTTCGGCAGGGGGATGCCTGTGCTTCGGCCATTCACGTCAGCAAGACCAAGCCGGAGATTTTCGGCTTGTCCGTAGCTCCTGCCGCCATCGTCGAAGGGTTCGCGGTCTTTGCCTTCATTTTTGCGCTGGTGATCAGCGCCGGCATTCCGAGCGGTGTTCCATCGTAAGGGGAAGGGGAGAACGTTATGGCTGAAACCAAACTGTCTTCCGGGGTTCAGGAACTGATCGACCGCCTGCACCAGGACGGGGTTGACAAGGGGCGCGAGGAAGCCGACCGGTTGATTGCCGAGGCCCGCGAGGAGGCCAAGACGATTCTGCTTAATGCGCGACACGAAGTGGAACGGATGCGTCACAAGGCGCAGGAAGAGGCCGATCACTTTGCCAACGCCGGTCGCGATGCGGTCAAGCTGGCGGCGCGGGATACTGTCCTCCATCTGAAAAGCGCCCTGACTCGCCAGTTCGCCAGACGCATCGGCGAGATGGTGGCAGAAACCTTGCGTGACGAAACCTTTCTGCAGCGCTTGATCCTGGAGGTGGCGGGGCGCGCTCTGCCCACGGAGGCAGAAGAACAGGCCCAGGAAATCCTTCTTCCGCGGGATGTAATTGGGCTTGAGGAGCTGCGCCGCCACCCTGAAAAAGTTAAGGAAGGGGGGCTGGGGAATTTTGTTATGACCGCTGCGGCTGAACTGCTGCGCGACGGCGTAGTGATCCGGGAGAGGGATGACCGTCAGCCCGGTATCCGCATCCGTTTGGTTGAAGATGACGTGACCATCGATCTGACCGGCGAAGCTTTGACTCAATTGCTGCTGGCCCATCTGCTGCCGCGGTTCCGGGCGATTCTCGAAGGGAGCATCCAATAACCGTGGGATTGGGAAAGACGGAATACTACACCCTACTGGCTAGTCTGCCGGCCATGCCGCGGGATTTTCACAAGCCGCGGGTTCCGATCAGCGAACCCCGTTTGCGGGCTCGTCTGCACATGTTGTCCGGCCAGGATGCTCATGTTTTGTGGCAGTTGTCCACCTTTCTTCGCTGGGAACAGCAGCCCCGCGAGCAGACCGACATCGACGTGTGCCGGGCCTATGAACGAATCCTGGCTGAACTCGACAACCCCTTGTGTCGGGAGATTATCGAGTTCCTGATGGATATCCGGTTTTTGACAGCCGCTTTGCGCACTCGCCGCCAGGGTCGATCGCCTTCCACGTGCATGGGCAGGTGGGGGCAGCAGATCCGCCGCAACTGGGATGCCCCTGGGTTCGGCCTGCAGTTGCGCTATCCCTGGCTGGACGAGTTGGCGAAGCTGTGGAACGAGCAGCAGATCATGGCTGCGCAGCAACTTCTTACCGAAGTGGTGTGGGCCTTTTTGCTGCGCCTGGCGGAGCGCTACTACTTCGATTTCGAGGCGGTGATGGTTTACCTGGCGCGATGGGATATCATCCATAATTGGCTGTCCCACGATCTGGAACAGGGACGGCAGCGATTTGACGAACTGATCGAGGAGGCGCTGGGAGATTATGCCGCAATCTTCGAATAATGCCGTAGTTCGCGGGGTCAGTGGCAATATCGTCACCATCGACCTGCCTGAAGGGCAGGGGGTGATGAAAAATGAAGTTGCCTATATCCTTCAGGGCAAAGCGCGCCTCAAGGCCGAGATTTTGCGCATCCGCGGCCATGTGGCCGATATGCAGGTGTTCGAGGATACGTCGGGTATTCAGGTCGGTGATGCGGTGGAATTGGCCGGCGAACTTCTCTCCGTGTCTCTTGGCCCCGGATTGCTCGGAAAAATCTACGATGGACTGCAGAATCCTCTGGACGTACTGGCTGCGCAGCACGGTTTTTTTCTGCCGCGCGGAGCCGAGGTGCCTGCCTTGGATGGGGTGCACAAATGGTCTTTTGTCCCTTCCGTTCGCGCCGGGGATCGACTGCGGGCCGGAGATGTCCTCGGTACGGTGCAGGAAGGGCGGTTTACACACAAGATCATGGTCCCCTTTGCGCTGCGTGGCGACGTGGAGGTGACCTGGGTGCAGGGAGGGAGTTTCACCATCAACGACCCGGTAGCGCGCATTTCAGACGCGGCGGGGATGGAGCGCCTCGTCACCCTGCAGCAGCGTTGGCCGGTACGGCGAGCCCTGCCCGAGTTTCTGCTGCAGAAACGCTACAGTGAACGCCTCTACCCGAGCCAGCCGCTGCAAACCACCATTCGTCTCATCGATACCTTTTTTCCGATTGCCGCCGGTGGCACAGCCTGTATTCCCGGGCCGTTCGGGGCGGGCAAGACCGTGTTGCAGAGCCTGATTTCCCGCTACTGCTCAGCCGATATCGTGATTGTTGTGGCCTGTGGCGAGCGGGCCGGCGAAGTGGTAGAGACGATTCAGGAATTTTCTCGAATGAAGGACCCGCGCGGTGGGGGCATGCTGATGGACCGCAGTATCATCATCTGCAATACGTCCTCCATGCCGGTTGCGGCTCGCGAAGCTTCCATCTACACGGGGATCACCCTCGGAGAATACTATCGGCAGATGGGACATAACGCCCTTGTGATAGCAGATTCTACCTCCCGCTGGGCTCAGGCAATGCGCGAGGCATCGGGGAATCTGGAGGAGATTCCTGGTGAGGAGGCCTTCCCCGCTTATCTCGATTCAGCCATTAAAAACATCTATGAGCGCGCCGGGGTGATTCGCACCAACGACGAGACCCAGGGGAGCCTGACGATTATCGGTACCGTCTCCCCAGCGGGGGGCAACTTTGAAGAACCGGTCACCCAATCGACCCTGGCCACGGTGAAGACATTCCTCGGCCTTTCCTATGATCGTGCTTACCGGCGTTTCTATCCTGCGGTCGACCCCCTCATCTCCTGGTCACGGTATGTTGAGCAACTGCAGCCCTATTACCAGAAAGAGGTTGGTGAAGGCTGGACCGACTCCATTCGGGCGATGCTGGCTTTACTGCGGCGTGGGGATAATGTGCGGCGCATGATGCAGGTCACCGGGGAAGAAGGAATTTCACTGGATGATTTCGTGTTGTTGCAGAAGTCAGTGTTCGTCGACGTGGTCTATTTGCAGCAGGATGCGTTTGACGAGGTTGATGTATCGACCTCGCCGGAGCGACAGTACAATACCTTCATGCGTATTCAGGAACTGGTCGAGCGAGATTATTCGTTTGCAGACAAAGATGCGGCGCGGGATTTTTTCGTGCGGTTGAGCGGCCTTTTCAAGAACCTTAACTATGCGGCAGTCGCTACTCCTGACTACAACCGACTGCAGGAGGAGATCGCGGCTCTGATCGTTCAGTTCAGTTGAGAGACAACCGAAATCGAGGTCGTTTCAAAAGGCGAGCGCCGTCAGGACAGCTCGCCTTTTTTGTTGCAGCCGCAGCGCGGGCAGTTCTGCATGGCCAATGGGGGTTCCAGATGGCAGCGCTGCAGCAGGGCCGTGTCCTGAAAAATCTCGCCCGGAGGACCATCGGCGACAACCTGTCCCTGATGGATGACCAGCGTGCGATCACAGATGTCCATGACCAGATCGAGGTCATGGGTGGCGATGATGCGAGTGTGTTCGAATGACGCCAGCAGATGTAGCAGGCGCCGTCGACTGGCGGGGTCAAGGCCGGTGGTCGGCTCGTCCATGACCAGGATGTCTGGGCTCATGGCCAGCACCGTGGCAATAGCCACATTGCGTTTTTCGCCACCGGACAGATTGTAGGGCTGGCGCTTGGCCAGGTGCAGGGCGTCGACCCGGGTCAGGGCCTGTTCCACCCGTTGCTTCACCTCTTCAGGGGGGAAGCCGAGGTTGAGCGGGCCGAAAGCCACATCGTCGAAGACCGAAGGCATGAAGAGCTGATCATCCGGGTCCTGGAAGACCATTCCGACACTGCGGCGCACGGTTTCGATGGTTTTGGGGGTGAGAGGGAAGTCGCCGATGCGCACCTCCCCCTGTTGGGGAGTGAGGACGCCGTTGAGGTGCAGAAGCAGGGTCGATTTGCCAGCGCCATTGGCGCCGACAACCGCCACTGCTTCGCCGTGTGTGATGCGGAAGGTGACACCGTTTAGGGCGCGGCTGCCGTCCGGGTAGGTGTGGTGCAAGTCGCGCACCTCGACGATATGATGGCTCATGACCCTCCTCTTGTGAGCAGCTGCCCAAGCAGCAGTGGCAGATTGACGTTGCGCAGCGCCAGGAAAAAACCGCCCCAGCCGAGCAGGAACAGCCAGTCCCGCAGACCGGCGTGCAGGGGGTGCAAGCGACGAAGGTGACCGTCAAACCCGCGGCACTGCATGGCTCGGTGGATAGCCTGTGCTCTGGCCAGGGTGCGCAACAGCAGCTGGCCGAGCATGGCTGCATACGGGCGTATCTCCATTCCGCGCCGACCAAAGGAGCGCAGCCGCCGAGCACGCACCAATCGACTCCCTTCATCGACCAGCAGGAACAGGTACCGGTACAGAAACAGCAACTGTTGAACAAACGGTCGCGGAGCTCCCAATTTTTCCAGCCCGAGGCAGACCGTGGCAAAGCCGGTGGTCGCGACTAGAATCAGTACGGCTGACAACGTCAACAAAATGCGCAGGGCGATGGAACAGAAAGAAACCCAGCCGCCCGAGATTCCCTGCGGGCCGATATGCAGCAGGATCTCCCGGTCGAAGATCGGGTTGAAAATCCCAACCGCCAGCGCGAAAGGTGCGGCCAGGGCAAGTTTTTTCAGCAGCACCCCTGCAGGGAGGCCGGCCCGGGCGGTCAGGACAATCGGAAAAATCAGGAAAGGGAGGAGTGGCAGCACCTGATATGGATCGAAGGAAACGACGCAGACAATGAAAATCAAGGTGGCGAGCAGTTTTGCGCGCGGATCGATGCGATGCACCGGTGTCTCTAGGCTGGCGAGACGTTCGAGAACCGCCAGGTCAAAAAAAGCTGATTCGATTCGCGCCATGGATCGCTGATCAGGCCAGATGTTGACCGGTTGTGGTGGTAACCAGACGGCCGTGCTTGACCCCCTTGGTGCCGATCAGGCCGTCTGCAATGTGTTGAATCTCTTGAGCCTTTCCTTTGAGGACGATGACTTCAAGGCAATTATGGTGGTCGAGATGGACATGCAGGGCGGAGATGATGGCGTCGTGATGAGAATGTTGGTGGTCGGTCAATTTATCGCCTAATTCGCGGGTGTGATGATCGTAGACCAGGGTCACGGTCCCCACGGCTTCTTCTTCCGGGCGTGCCCATTGGTCCTCGACCAGGGCATTGCGGATCAGGTCGCGAATCGCCTCCGAACGGTTGGCGTATCCTTTGCGCTCCAGGAGTTCGTCAAAGCTTTTCAATAGCCGTTCATCAATGGAAATGCCGAATCTCGCCAGGTCACTCATGCTGACTCCTCGATGGACGCCAATGGCGCGTTGTAGGTGGACATTGCCCTGTTTAACACAGCGACGGCAGGTGATCAAGAAGGTTAAGGGGTTAGGAGGGTTTGTCCACCAGTTGTCCACAGTAGTTCCACCTATGGTTCACAATATCTAGTTATGATAAAAAATAATTAACCTATATATTGTGGCTTTTGCCTTGACAGTCCAAGCATCTGTGTTAAATTCCTCAAGGTGTTTTTCAATACGGTGAAGGAGGATGGGCCAGGATGCTGCAATTCATTCGCAAGCGGGACGGACGGCTAGTTGCTTTTGAGGAACATAAGATCACTGAAGCCATAGAGCATGCGGTGCGTGCCGTGGGCGGCAGCGACATGCAGAAGGCCGCTGCCATTTCCCGGCAGGTGGTCGGCATCCTCGAAGTCATCTATAAGGACGATCGGGTTCCCACTGTCGAGAATGTGCAGGACCTGGTCGAAAAATGTCTGATCGAAAGCGGTCACGCCAAGACCGCCAAGGCCTACATTATCTACCGTAAGCAGCGCGAATCGCTGCGCCGCACCAAAGAGTTCATGAAGGAATCGATTGAAGCCATCGATTCCTACCTCACCCAGGAAGATTGGCGGGTCAACGAGAACGCCAACATGGGCTACTCGCTGCAGGGGCTCAACAACCACATCGCCTCCAACATCACCAGCAACTACTGGTTGAATAAAATTTATCCGGCCTACATTGCCGACGCCCACCGCAACGGCGACTATCATATTCACGATCTCGGCATGCTGTCGGTCTACTGCTGCGGCTGGGATCTGCGCGACCTGCTCCTGAAAGGATTTACCGGTGCCTACGGCAAGGTGCAGAGCGGCCCGGCCAAACATTTCCGCACCGCTCTCGGCCAGGCGGTCAACTTCTTCTACACTCTGCAGGGAGAAGCCGCTGGCGCCCAGGCTTTTGCCAACTTCGACACTCTGCTTGCGCCGTTTATTCGCTACGACCGCTTGAAATACTCTGAAGTCAAGCAGTCTATGCAGGAGTTCATCTTCAATATGAACGTGCCGACCCGCGTCGGCTTCCAGACTCCGTTCACCAACATCACTCTGGACATGACTCCGCCGTCCAATATGGCGAATGAGGCGGTGATCATCGGCGGCCAGCTGATGGACCAGACCTACGGTGAGTTCCAGGAGGAGATGGACCTCTTTAACCGCGCCTTCTGTGAAGTGATGATGGAAGGGGACAGCTCGGGGCGGATTTTCTCTTTCCCCATTCCGACCTATAACATCACCTCCGCCATCGATTGGGAGAGCCCGCGTTTTCAGCCGATCTGGGAGATGACCGCCAAATACGGCATTCCCTATTTCAGCAATTTCATCAATTCAGATATGGATCCCGAGGACGCCCGCTCCATGTGCTGCCGGCTGCGCCTCGACAACCGCGAACTGCGCCGCCGCGGCGGCGGACTGTTCGGTTCCAATCCGTTGACCGGTTCCATCGGCGTGGTCACTCTCAATCTGCCGCGGGCCGCGTATCTGGCGGACTCCAAAGAGAGTTTTTTTGCGAAGTTAGCTGAGTTGATGAAGCTGGGTGCCGAATCGCTGGCCATCAAGCGCAAACAATTGGAGCGCTTCACCGAGGAAGGGCTTTACCCCTTCAGCCGTTTCTACCTGGGGGCCATTAAGGAACGCAGCGGACATTTCTGGGATAACCACTTCTCCACCATCGGCCTGCTCGGTATGAACGAAGCCGCTCTCAACCTGATCGGCGTCGGAATCGACACCCCTGAGGGGCAGGAGCTGGCCGTTGAAACCCTGCACTTCATGCGGCGGCAGCTGGAAGTCTTCCAAGAGGAGACCGGCCATCTGTTCAATCTTGAAGCGACTCCGGCCGAAGGGACCAGCTACCGTCTGGCACGCACCGACCGCAAAAAATACCCTGAAATCATCTGCGCTGGCAGCGAAGAACCGTACTACACCAACTCTACTCAGCTGCCGGTCGGGAGCACCGACGATATTTTCCAGGCCCTGATGCATCAAGACAAGCTGCAGACCCAGTACACCGGCGGCACGGTGTTCCACGGTTTTCTCGGCGAGCGGCTTGACGATTGGCACAGCGCCCGGCTGCTGGTACGGCGCATTGCCGAGAATTTTCATCTCCCCTATTTCACCCTCAGCCCGACCTTCACCATCTGTCCGGTGCACGGCTATATCTCGGGTGAACATTTCGCCTGTCCCCATGGACATGAGGAAAAGGCTGCCTAAGCCAACGGATTTTAAGAGCAGGGGCGCGGCCCCGATGGAATGAAAAAAAGGAGGAACACAAATGGCAACCAAGTGTGACGCAAAGACCGAAGTCTATTCCCGCGTGTGTGGCTTTTTCCGCCCGGTTCAGCAATGGAATAAAGGCAAGAAGGAAGAGTTCAAGGAGCGTCGTGAATTTGTCGTCGGTACCTCAAGCAAGGATGCTGAATAGAACGTTGCATGGCCGTTAAAGGATTCCAGGGGACGAGTCTGCTTGATTTCCCGGGAAAAATCGCCTCCCTGATCTTCTTCGGCGGATGCAATCTGACCTGTCCCTTTTGTCATAATCCCTCCCTGGTCCTCGATCCGGAGCAGTATCCGGATTACCCATGGGAGGCACTCGAGGAAGAACTGCAGCAGCGGGCATCATTCATCGACGGGGTGGTGGTGTCTGGTGGAGAGCCTACGCTCGCCTCAGAGCTGCTGCCGTTTTTGCGCCGGGTCAAGGAGTTGGGCCTGCAGGTCAAGCTCGATACCAACGGCTTGGCGCCCAAAGTGGTCAAGCACGCCTTGGAAGATGGCTTGCTTGACTTTGTCGCTCTGGATTTGAAGACTTCGCCGTTCCGCTACCAGGAACTGCATGACGGACCGGTGAATCGAGCCGCTTTGACCGAAACCGTGCAGCTACTGTTGGATTCTGGCATCGATTACGAATTCCGCACGACCTGTGTGCCCGGCTTCGTGGAACAGGATGACATTCGCGCCATGGGAGCCCTGATCGAGGGGGCTGCAACCTGGGTGCTGCAGCAATTCGTTCCCAATTATGCCCTGGCAGAGGAGTGCCGTGATCTGTCGCCCCATTCCTCTCAAGTTCTGAAGGGCTTCGCCCAGCTGGCTGAGGGGTATGTCAAGCGGGTCCACCTTCGTGGACTCTGATCGTACTTAAAGCATCGACCGTTTGATTTATCATGCCGCTTCCGGTAACACGGAAGCGGCATTGTTGTTTTTAGGCTTGGCGGTTGGTCGCAAACGTGTTCGAGAGGCTTAAGTGCTTGCTTCTTTCAGGTTGTTTTTAAGTTGTTGAATTTGTAGGATTTTATATTTTGTGATTTTTTTATAATGTATACGTTGACATGTTTTTCTCGGGGGTATACAGTCTTTGCGTGTTACGAAATTTGAATTCTTCACACGGGAGGATTGAAGCCATGCATATGTCCGATGCCTTGCTTTCTCCGGCAGTTGGAGGAGTGATGTGGGCGGCGACAGCCGGTGCCATTGCTTACTCGTCGCGTTGTCTGAAACGACAGGATGACGACCGTCTGGTTCCCTTGATGGGGGTTCTCGGGGCGTTTGTATTTGCCGCGCAGATGATCAATTTCAGCATTCCGGGGACAGGCTCCAGTGGTCATCTTGGGGGGGGGCTGCTCCTGGCGATTCTGCTCGGGCCACATGCGGCCTTTTTAACCCTGGCCTCAGTATTGGTGATACAGGCATTATTTTTTGCTGACGGTGGATTGTTGGCCCTCGGCTGTAATATCTTCAATCTTGGTATCTTCCCGTGCTTTATTGCTTACCCGCTTCTTTATCGGCCTCTGGTCCATAATGAGAGTTCGCGTGGTATGGTCATTACGGCCTCACTGCTCGGTGCAATTGTCGGTCTGCAAATGGGGGCCTTTGGTGTTGTGCTGGAAACCACCCTTTCGGGCATTTCCGCGCTCCCGTTTACCTCTTTCGTTTTACTGATGCAGCCGATACATCTGGCCATTGGCATTGTGGAGGGGATTGTTACCGCTGGCGTTATCCTCTATGTTCGCAGTCTCCAGCCGGATCTGCTTCAATCTGCGGCAACCGTTTCTCCGCTGAAAAGCACTGGGGGGCGGCGAGTTCTGGTCGGTTTGCTGCTGGCTGCGGTCGTGACAGGAGGTAGCCTATCCTGGTTCGCTTCGGCCAACCCTGATGGACTCGAATGGGCCATCGCGCGGGTCGCCGGGGTTGAGGAACTGGAGATGCCGGACCGTGGTCTTTACGGAATGTTGGCTCATTGGCAGGAAGAGACCGCATTTCTGCCCGATTACAGTCTTCCTGTCGGAAATGAGGATGGTCGGGCTGAAACGGAACAATGGCCGGCTGTCGACGCCGGGACCAGTCTTGCCGGTGTGGTCGGTGGCGGTATGACTCTGTTGCTGGCAGGTTTGGGCGGCTTTGTGCTACGTCGGCGGGTTCCCGTGACCTGAGCAGCAGGATTAGGTTTTAAGACAAAAGGCAACGTCTCCGGTGGACGTTGCCTTTTTGTTTTAAGGGGGAGTGCGGGCGACCAGTTTGGCTCGCGGGAGGGGGAAATTAAGGCCCACCAGTCGCACGCGCCGTTGTTGCCAGTCCTGCTCGTCTATTTGCATTAGGCCGAGGACCTCGGGGGGAGGGTCGCTTTGCAAAAAGGTCGCGACCAAGGCGTCAATGTGCGCATTAAATTTTCGACGAGAGCTGCCGTGAGCATAGTTACGCCCTTTAAAGCGGCGGATGTCACCGTCGAAGCGTTCCGAAATATGAAACAGTTCATGCACCAGGGTCCGTAATCGTTCTTCCTGCGACAAGCGAAGAAAACGAGGAACAAAAATATAGATCAGGTAGAGAATTTCTTGTTCGTGGTGGGTAATTGACGGAAGTTGATAAACTTCTTTTAGGCGACCGCGGCGGCGGGCCATCTCCCGTTGACCATTGGCAAATCGCAAAGGCACAATCCGGGCGTAGGTCCCATGCTGGCCGTGGGAGCGTGAACGGCTCAGGCAAAACAAGAGCTGTTCGCAGCGAATATGTTGCAATTCCGGAACCCTTTGGCAAATAGCCAGGGCCAATTGTCGCAGTGCGACTGACAGGTCAAAAACTGGAATGGATGATTTTCGTGTCATGGTGAAAGCCGCTGCCGTCTCTCGATGGTCGAAACGGCAGCAGCGTAAGAGGGTTTATTTTTGAGGGTCGAGCTTGTGGCAAAGGAGGCAACGTCGGGTGCCAGGGTGATTATCGGCGAACGGTACGCCGTCGGGGTTATGGCAATCCTCGCAGAATTTTTCCGCGGCCTTTTTCCCTTCGGCATGAACGATATCGTAATATTTCTGGTGGTCCTGATCGTAAGGAACATGCGCTGTCGTTTCCGGAGGTGCTCGGAACAGGAAGAACAGAACGATGGCAGCGACGATGACCAGACCCAAGTCAATGATCAGAGTACGTTTTTTCACTGTGATTTCCTCTATCTCAAAGGTTGCGGATAAAGTCCACTGGGATTGCTTTGGACAACGACAAAACGACAGAAAATCCTGAATAACTAGAGTACACAGTTTGGATTAATTTGTCGACTGCGAGTGTAGGGAACCCTTGCTGAATTTATGGGCCAGGACATGATAAGGCAAGAGGCTATTCGGAGCGGATAAAGAGCAGATAGATAACCATAAACACCAGTCCGGCGCCTACACCTACAAAGACCAGCATGGTGTCGCTGGATCCTCCCCCGGCAACCGAGGTGCCCTTTTCCAGGGTGTAGGAAATCAGCCAGGTGCAGCCGGTCAGGGCCACGATGGTTGCGAGCAGAACGCGCCAGCGCATCAACAGGGCAACCACGGCCAGTGTCCCCATGATTCCGAGAAACCAGGGATTGTAGACCAACTGCTCGGCATTCATTCCCTGCAGAAACTTAATGACGTTCTCTGTTTCCAGAAATCTGAAAAATTCTTCGACCCGAGAAAGATCCATGTGAAATCTTCCGAAAGTAGTATTGCATTCCAAGGGTTAGAAAATCTGACTAAGGATATCAGGTTTTTTCATAAACACAAAGGCCAAAAAGGTGGCAGTCGCCTTGACTTTGCCAAGGGACTTCTCTTACCATGTTGCCTTGCTTTAATTCCCAGGAAAAGAGACAATAAGCGTGTCCGAACGAGCCATAGGTGTTTTTGATTCCGGGGTCGGTGGTTTGACCGTCCTCAAGGAACTGATGCAAACCCTTTCCGGCGAGGAACTGGTTTATCTCGGAGATACGGCACGCGTCCCCTACGGCACCAAGAGCCCACGAACGGTCTTGCGTTATGCTCTGGAGGCCGCGACCTTTCTCATGGCACAGCACGTCAAACTTTTGGTAGTGGCGTGCAATACTGCATCTTCGGTAGCCTTGCCCGCACTCGCTGAGCGATTTAGTCTTCCTGTCGTGGGAGTTATCGAGCCTGGTGCTCGCAAGGCGGTGTCGATTACCCGCAGCGGTCGTGTCGGCGTCATCGGTACTGAAGGAACGGTAAAAAGCGAGGCCTATACCCGAGCCATCCACGCGCTGAATCCCGAAATCGAAGTTTTTTCAGCCCCATGTCCACTCTTTGTGCCACTGGCAGAAGAAGGCTGGGCAGAACATCCGGTCGCTTGTTTGACTGCCCAGGAGTATCTCCGTCCTTTGCAGGAACAGAATATTGATACGCTGGTCTTGGGTTGTACGCATTACCCTCTGCTCAAGAAGACCATTGCATCCGTCCTTGGTGAAGGTGTCATTTTAGTTGACTCTGCCGAGGAAACAGCGCTGAGTGTTCGACAGATTCTACGCGAGAGCAATCTTGTCCGTCAGGAATCTCCGGCGCCGGCCAGGTTTTTCGTAACCGACGTGCCGACCCGCTTTGAAAAGGTGGGGAGTGCATTTCTGGGTCAAACTTTAGCCGAAGTTCGGCAGATTGAGCTGGATTGAGCAGCAATTGGTCGCTTGATTTTGCTTGATCGGCCAGGTTTTCTCATAAACGGAGTGTTGGCTTATGAAGAGTCCATTTAAGGATCGCCTCCTGCTATTGGCTTTTTTGCTGATTCTGGTTGTTTTCGGCGGTTTGCTGGCTCGCAAATATGTGGTTTCGTTGTCTCCCCCGCCAGAGCGCATGCCGATTGCCGAAGAACCGCGCCAACTACGGGAAATACTTCTTTATTTTTCTGATGACGAAGGGCGGTTTCTGGTTGCCGAGACCCGTGAGATCGAGGACTGCCTGGAGGAAAATGATTGTATCCTGGCGACGGTTCGAGCCTTGGTCGACGGGCCGGTGGGGGATCTGCTGCCGATCCTTCCGCCGCATACGGTGGTTTTCGATACCCAGGTGGATAGCAGCACTGCCACGGTGAATTTCAGCGAAGATTTTATTACCGGCCATCCGGGCGGGAGCATGTCCGAACTGCTTACGGTTTACGGGGTCACCAACACTCTGGCGGTCAACTTTCCGCATATCCGTCAAGTCCGTTTTCTGGTCGATGGCCAAGGTGTCGAGTCGATTCGCGGGCATGTTGATCTGACTCGGCCGGTGCAGACCGACTTCAAGTTTGGCCGTCCCCCCGAAGGAAGTAGCGGGATCGATGCCGCGACCAACAGCGAAACTGGAGAGGTGTTAAAGAATGAGTGATTTTCGTGCCAGTTTGCAGGAGCGGATTTTGGTTCTCGATGGTGCCATGGGGACCATGCTCCAGGAGCGCGGACTGAAGCCGGGCGGCAGTCCGGAAGAGATGAATCTCGCCTCTCCGGATGTGGTAGCCGGTGTTCATCGAGAATATGTGGAAGCCGGGGCCGATATTATTGTGACCAACACCTTTGGTGGCAATCGTTGCAAGTTGGCTCATTACGACCTGCAGGACCGCGTTGATGAGATCAATGCCCGGGGTGTGGATCTGGCACGAAGCGTCCTCGGCCCGGATGGTTTTGTTGCTGCTTCGATTGGGCCGACCGGGCGATTCCTGGAGCCTGTCGGCGATGCTGGTTTCGATGAGATGGTGGAGGTTTTTGCGGAGCAGGTGCGTGCTTTCGACCGTGCCGGGGCTGATCTGATTTCACTCGAGACCTTTCTCGATATCCGTGAATTGCGCGCCGCTGTCATCGCGTGCAAGGAATTTTCCAGGTTGCCGATCATGGCCTTGATGACCTTTGATGACGGCGGACGTAGCGTACTGGGAACACCTCCCGAAGCTGCCGCGGTCACTCTGGATGCTCTGCAGGTCGACGTGATCGGTTCCAACTGTGGTCTAGGGATCGAAGGGATTTACGCACTGCTGGAAAAGATGCGTAGTGTCACTTCTTTACCACTGATTGCCCAGGCCAATGCTGGCTTGCCAAAGCTGGTGGACGGTCAGACCGTCTTTCCGGGTACTCCGGAAGAGATGACCCTCTATCACGACCGTATGATCGAACTCGGGGTGCGGGTTATCGGCGGCTGTTGCGGCACCACGCCGGCGCATATTCGGGCTATCCGTGAGGCTCTTGAAGAAAAGAACCAGCGCTGGACGCCACCGGCCCGACGCGGCTTCCTGTCCAGCCGTACCCAGGTCGTACCGTTTGGCGGGCAAGCCCCTTGTGCCATCATCGGTGAACGTATCAATCCGACCGGTAAAAAGACCTACAGTGCTGAATTGCGCGAAGGGAAAACAGCGTATATCCGTCGTGAAGCCCAGGAACAGACCGTGGCTGGCGCTGCTCTTCTCGACGTAAATTGTGGCGCACCCGGCGTTGATGAGCCGGCTTCGCTTGAGCGAGCGGTTTATGCCGTCAGTGGCGTAAGTGGTGCCCCCCTTGTCCTCGACTCTTCTGACCCGGTGGCTTTGGAGCGAGGGCTCAAAGCCGCGGACGGCAAGGTGTTGATCAACTCGGTGTCCGGTGAGGCGAAGAGCCTGCACTCTGTACTGCCGTTGGCCCAGAAGTACGGGGCGGCGGTGATCGGTCTGGCCCTGGATGAAAACGGTATTCCCAAAAGCGCTGCGGGCCGCAAGGATATTGCCGCGAGGATTTTGGCTGCTGCTCAGCAATATGGTTTGTCCAGCGAGGACGTGGTGATCGACTGTCTGACCCTCACTGTTTCCGCCGAGCAGAGTCAGGCTCGTGAGACTTTGCAGGCATTGCGCTTGATCCGCAATGAATTAGGTCTGGGCACAGTCCTTGGAGTCAGCAACATTTCCTTCGGGCTCCCCAAACGACCGGTGTTGTCTGCCACATTTTTTGCCATGGCCATGGAGGCGGGACTAAGCCTCGCCATTATTAATCCTAAAGAAGAGCGGATGATGGATGCTTTCCGGTCAGCCATGGTCTTGCTTGGTCATGACCAACGCTGCGAAGAGTATGTGGCCCATTATGGTGCCATGGTGAGTGAACCTGCCGCTCCGCTTGCTAAAGGGGCTGATGCCGATATCCGTTCCCGTCTTGCTGCGGCGGTCATAGAAGGAGATCAGGAAGGAGTCGCGGCGCTGGTCGAGGCGGCTTTGGCAGAGGGTTTGAAGCCACTGCAAATTAGCAATGAAGGGCTTCTCCCGGGGTTAGAAGAAGTCGGTCGGCGGTTTGGCAAAAACCAGATTTTTCTGCCGCAGGTCATGCTGTCCGCGGAAACCATGCAGGCCGCGTTTGGTCGTTTGAAACAGGCTATGTCCGGGGAGGAAGGTGTCGGTCGCGGCAAGATTCTGATGGCGACGGTCGAGGGGGATATCCACGACATCGGCAAGAACATTGTCTGCACTCTGCTGGAAAATCATGGTTTTGAGGTTGTCGACCTCGGTAAGAACGTGCCGGCGACGCGCATTGTGGAGCAGGCTACGCAGCAACAGGTCGATGCTGTGGGATTGTCTGCATTAATGACCACCACGCTGAATCAGATGCAGGTGACGATCGATCAGTTGCGGGCTGCGGGAGTCAAAGTTTTCACCATGGTTGGGGGCGCCGTGGTCACTCAAGACTACGCCGATGCCATCGGAGCCGACCTTTACGCCACGGATGCCATAGAGGCCGTGGCAAAAGTGAAGGAGCTGCTGGCCCGCTGACCGTGAATTCCTTGCTTAGAAACGTCTAGTGTGCTAACAATAGGCTGTTTTTACGTTTTTTCCAGGGGGGCTGTAATGGTTGTCGGGTTTAACCATAATTTCCGTTACAAGGGCGAGCTCTACCACATTCAGACTGAGGACAGTGGCGTCAAAAGCGCCAATATCATTACGCTCCTCTACCGGGGCGGGACAATCCTCGCTTCCCAGAAAACTTCCTACACCGATATCAGTAAGGTTGAAAACCTGGCCAAGGTGGTCGAGGAGCTGATGAAGGAGCAGCATAAGGAAATGCTGCGCCGCCTGAAAAGCGGAGAACTTGACCATCTATTGCCCGGGGTAACCCCCGCCAAACAGGTGGAAGTCGAATCCGTGCCTCAACCGGAAGCTCAACCGGCATTGGCCAAGACGGAGCCTGTTATTCCTGCCGCTGCTGAAAAAGAGCCTGCAACTGTGGAGACTGTAGCTCCGGAGCCTACCGGCAAAGCGCAACCGGAACCGGCCAACTCAGCCGATTTGGAGGCCCTGGTGTTTGCTTATCTGGGGGGCAAGAAGCAAGGCTAGCAAATTACCGCCGTTGCAAGGTCGCTGTCCTGATCTGCCGGCCGAAGTCAATAGAGGGAGCTGTTTTTCCATGCTTGATGCCAAGACCATTTCTGAGCTCGAACAGACTGCCCGTGAGTTGCGGGTAGAGATTCTTAAGATGCTCAATACAGCCCAGTCTGGACATACGGGGGGGAGCCTGTCGGCGATTGATGCCCTGACGGTTCTCTATTTCAACCATATGCGCCATGACCCGAGTAACCCTGCCTGGTCCCAGCGAGATCGTTTTGTGCTCTCCAAGGGGCATGCTGCGCCGGCTCTGTATGCCTGCCTGGCAAAAGCAGGTTATTTTTCCCGTGACGACCTGAAGAGTTTGCGGCGCCTCGGCAGTCATCTGCAGGGGCATCCCGATATGAAAAAAACCCCTGGGGTGGAGGTCTGTACCGGCTCCCTGGGACAAGGGTTCTCGCAGGCGGTTGGTTTGGCTCTGGCCGGTCGCCTCAGTGGCAGCCAGTCCCGTACCTACGTTCTGCTGGGGGATGGCGAATTACAGGAAGGGCAGGTCTGGGAAGCCGCCATGGCAGCGGCCCATTATAAGCTGGATAACCTTTGCGCCATCGCTGACCTGAACGGTCTGCAGATTGACGGTGAAGTGGCCAAAGTCATGAATGTTGCGCCAGTTGGCCCGAAATTTCTGGCCTTCAACTGGCACGTTCTGGAAGTCGATGGCCATGATGTCGCTGCCATCAGCCAGGCTCTGCACCAAGCCCAAGAGATCAAGGGCCAGCCCACCCTGATTATTGCTCGGACGGTGAAAGGTAAGGGGGTCTCGATCTTCGAGCATAAGGCCAGCTACCACGGGGTTCCTCCCAGCGATGCAGAGCTGGAGGCAGCGCTGGAACAGTTGGGACATTCATAAGAGATCAACGAGCAATGGCCACGCCTGCTGGTATGCCGTTGGCTGTGGGCACGATGTTAGAAAATATGAGGTTGCCGTGAGCGCAAGTATCGCAACAAGAGATGCCTACGGAAAGGTTCTGGCTGAACTCGGGCGGGAGAATTCCCGCATCGTGGTTTTGGATGCTGACCTCTCCGGATCGACGAAAACCGCTATCTTTGCCAAAGAGTTCCCAAATCGCTTTTTCAACAGCGGTATCGCTGAGGCGAACATGGTTGGTATGGCAGCCGGACTGGCTGCCGGTGGAATGATTCCGTTTGCCTCCACCTTCGCTGTATTTGCCGCGGGTCGCGCTTTTGAGCAAATTCGGCAGTCCCTGGCCTATCCCCGGCTTAATGTCAAGATCGTCGCGACCCATGGCGGTATCACCGTGGGTGAGGATGGCGGTTCGCACCAGTCGATAGAGGATCTGGCGCTGATGCGCTCCCTCCCCAACATGACTGTGCTCTGTCCTGCCGATGGCCCTGAGACCGCCGCTGCCATCCGCTGCATCGCGGCTTTTGAAGGACCGGTGTTTGTGCGTCTGGGTCGTTCCAAGGTGCCAGTGGTGTTCAGCGACGACCATGTATTTCAAATCGGCCGCGGGGACACCCTGCGTGAAGGGACCGATCTGACCTTTGTCACCACCGGCTTGATGACCGCCCAGGCGTTGACTGCTGCAGCGATTCTGCAGGAAGCCAATATCTCTGCTCGGGTCGTTCATATGGGTTCGATCAAGCCTCTAGATGTTGACCTTGTTCTTAAGGCAGCCCGGGAAACCGGAGCTTTGGTGACTGCCGAGGAACACTCGGTGATCGGTGGCCTCGGCTCAGCTGTCTGTGAAACGGTTGCTGAGGGTTTCCCTGTGCCGGTGGAGCGGGTTGGGCTGCGCGACGTTTTCGGGCAGTCTGGCAACGCTGAGGAACTTTTGGCGCACTATGGTCTGACACCGGCACATCTGGTGGAGGCTGCTGAACGGGTACTGCAACGTAAGCGCCTGAAATGAAACTGTTTCGACCCCTGAAAAATCAGGCCGGCGTTTCCCTGATGGTTGTGCTGGTCATGGTTGTGCTGGTCGGTTTGATGGCCGGAATGGCTGGTTCAACCTGGCGTACAATCATGCAGCGGGAGCGCGAGGCAGAGCTCTTGTGGCGAGGCAATCAGTATCGTCGAGCCATCAATAGTTACTATTCGTCCAAGGGGACCGGCGGCGCAAACCAATATCCATCGACTCTCGAGGATCTGTTGCGTGATCCTCGAGAGCTTAAAATCGTGCGTCATATTCGTAAGCTTTACAAAGATCCGATGACCGGCGGAGACTGGGTACTGATTCCGGCGCCGGAGCAGGGGGGACGGATCAAAGGAGTCCGCAGCTCAAGCAGCGAAGAAACTTTCAAGAAAGACGGGTTCGACGAAGACAACAAAGATTTCGCCAATAAATTCCGTTACAGCGACTGGGAATTCGTCAGCAAACCGAAAACCCAGAAGCCGGGTCTTAAGACGAACACACCCCCAACCCCCCTGACGGTACCTCAGTCTTAGGAGGACGCTTGCAGTTTAAAAGTCTCACCAGCCGAGTCATTATCCTGACCATCCTCCTGCTGACCACGGCGATCGGCATGTTCACACTGTTTCACCTGCGGCGTGATCAGAACGACCTGATCGAAAATACGCGGGAAAATGCCAAACTGCTCTTGGCAACGATTGAAAATTCCATTTTCAATTCCATGCTGCTTGGCAACAGTGAGGACGTGCAGACTATTCTGGAAATGGTCGGCCGTAGTCCGCGCCTGGTTAACGTACGCATTTTTCACCCCGACGGCACTATCCTGCGCTCCTCTCATCCGGAAGAAATCGGTGCGCCGGTGCAAAGCGCTGACTTCGCGCTTTTTTCGACGGAAAGAGCCCGCGATATCTACCACGTCGGCGCCGAAGAAGTGCTCGGCGTGATTCGACCGATTTTTTCCGAACAGCGCTGTTATCGCTGCCACGCTCAAAACAGCAAGATCATCGGGGTGCTCAATCTCAATTTTTCCCTCGAGGACACCACCCAGAAGCTAAAAAAGGCCTCTCTTTATTTCATGGTCTCCACAATTCTGGTTATTATTCTATTGTCCGGTGGTATTTCCTTCATTCTGTTGCGTTTGGTGCGCCGCCCCATTATACGGGTTGCGGAAAAGATGGCTCAAGTCGAAGCCGGCGACCTGACGGTGCGCATGGTCCCCCGTTATACTGATGAGATGGGGAGTCTGATTCGCAGCTTCAACTCCATGGTCATCAATCTGGAGAAGGCGCAGAAAGAGCTGGAGCAATGCCATTTCCAACAGATGGAGCGCGCTGACCGACTCGCTTCGGTGGGAGAGATGGCATCCGGTATTGCCCATGAGATCAAGAATCCGCTGGCAGGTATCAGTAGCGCGATATCGGTCCTGGCGGATGATTTCCCGGCTGACGACCCGCGGCGGGACATTGTCAGCAAGGTATTGGAGCAAATCTCCCGCTTGGACAAGACTGCCAACGACCTTCTCTACTTCGGTCGCCCCGGCAAGCCTGAGTTCAAGCCTGTCGATATCAACGAATTGGTGCAAAAAATCCTGTTCTTTGTCGCCCAACATCCGGAGTCGAAGAAAATCACCCGACTCAAGGAGTTCGCTAGCGGATTGCCTCCGGTGTTGGCCGATGAAAAACAGATGCAGCAAGTGCTGCTCAACATTATCATCAACGCGGTCCAGGCCATGGGCGAAGGGGGTACGTTGCGAGTACAGACCGACCTTTATCGCTGCCATCTGGGCAAGGACATCGTTCGGATCAGGGTTTCCGACACCGGCAAAGGGATCGGGCCGGAATCCCTGGAAAAAATATTTACTCCGTTCTATACGACCAAAGCAAAAGGAACCGGACTTGGGCTGCCCATCTGCCGCAAGCTGATCAAACAGCACGGCGGACAGATACAGGTGGAAAGCAAGGTGGGGGAAGGGACCGTCTTCAGCATAGAGCTGCCGGTGGTCGCTTTGCAGCACAATCACGGGGAAGAGGAATACAGTGCGTAAATATAAAATTCTGGTTGTTGACGATGAACAGTTGATCCGCTGGTCTCTGGAACAGAACCTGAAAAAGCAGGGCTATGACGTCCTGACTGCCGGTTCTGGAGAGGATGCGCTGCGTTTGGTTCGGGATGAACTTCCGGATCTTGTGCTGTTGGATGTCCAGTTGCCAGGGATCAACGGCCTCGAGGTGTTGGAGAAGGTCAAGGAGATGGATGAGGATATCCTCGTCATCATGGTGACCGCTCTGGGGGTGCTCGAAACAGCTGTTAAAGCCATGCAGATGGGGGCGTACGACTACATCAACAAGCCCTTTAACCTGGATGAGCTGGCCATCGTTATTCGCAAAGCCCTGGAAACCGGCGAGCTGAAAAAGGAAGTTGCTCAGATTCGTTCGGAGAATTCCCGCAAGTACGGATCGAAAAGTCTCATCGGCAACAGCAAGCACATGAAAAATGTGATTGCCATGGTCGACAAAATCGCCAAAAGCGATGCCAGTACAGTCCTGGTGCAGGGTGAAAGCGGTACCGGCAAGGAGCTGGTGGCCAAAGCCGTGCACTACGAAAGCGCCCGCGCCGAAAAGCCGTTTATGGCTATCAACTGCGCTGCCGTTCCGGAAACGCTGCTGGAAAGCGAATTGATGGGGCATGAGAAAGGCGCCTTCACCGATGCCAAAGGACAGAAACGCGGTCTGTTCGAAATGGCTGACGGCGGCACCATCTTCCTCGATGAAATCGGCGATATGGATATGGGGATGCAGGCCAAGCTGCTGCGGGTCCTCGAGGATCGTTCCTTTCGCCGGGTCGGCGGCACCAAGGATATCCAGGTCGACGTACGCATCGTGGCTGCGACCAACAAGGATCTGCTCAAGGCGATCGAGGAGAAAACCTTTCGTAACGACTTGTATTACCGTATCCAGGTCATTCCGATCTTCCTGCCGCCCTTGCGCGAGCGCAAGGATGACATTATCCCGCTGGCCCAGCATTTCATCAATTATTTCAACAAAGAATTCGGCAAGACCGTCAACGGCATTTCCAAAATGGCAGAGCAGTTTCTGGTTGAATACAGCTGGCCGGGCAACGTTCGCGAATTGAAGAATGTTCTCGAACGGATCATCATCCTGGAAAGCGATGACACCATTCTGCTTGAGCACTTGCCGCAAGAAATCGTCGCTCGCACCACAGGAACCGGGACCGGTCCATTTAACTTCCGTCTTCCCCCTGAGGGGATAGACATCGAAGACGTGGAGCGTCAATTGATCCGTCAGGCTTTGGAGCTTTCCGAAGGGAACCAGTCCAAGGCAGCCAAAAAGCTCAGCCTGGGCATCGACGCTTTCCGCTATCGAATGAAGAAATTCTGTTTCCTCTAAATTCCCGGCCCTGTTCTGCAGGGCCTTTATATTTCAGGAGGGTATATGCGCGCCACCATCAATGGTTTTGAGATGGCTTTCGATGATGTCGGGAGTGGGCCTGCCGTGGTCTTGGTTCACGGTTTCCCCCTTTGCCGACAGATGTGGCAACCTCAGGCTGAGGCTCTGGTTGCGGCCGGGTACCGGGTCATAACGCCTGATCTGCGTGGTTTCGGTGAGAGTGCTCCTGCAGGGGATTGCTGTACCATGGCAGACTTTGCCGACGACATTGCAGCGTTGCTGGAACATCTGAAAATCGCCCAGGCCGTGGTCGGCGGGATGTCCATGGGAGGTTATGTCTTGCTCAGCCTGTTGCAGCGTCATCCGCAGAAGGTCCGCGCCGCAGCTTTTATCGTGACCCGTGCCGATGCCGACGATGCGGCCGGCAAAGCTCGTCGTACTGCGCTGATTGAAGAAGTCCGCAACGGCCGAGCCTCTGTTGTGCCGGAAGCTTTTGCTGGCTTGGTCTTCGCCCCGGCCACCAAAGAGAGCAAGCCGGAACTGGTGAGAAAGGTCAGGGACTGGATGGAAGTGACATCGCCTCAGGGGATGATGGCTGCCCTGGCCGCTATACGCGACCGTGAATCGTTCATTGATCGACTTTCCTGCATGACCCAGCCGGCCTGGGTGGTCGGTGCCGAAGAAGACCAGGCAATACCCCCCGCCAAATCGGTTGAAATCGCTGAGCGCTGGCCGCAGAGTCATTTGTTATTGATCGGCGGTGGCGGGCATATGGTGAACCTGGAGCAGCCCGCAGAGTTCAATAAAGGCATGTTGGCGTTCCTGCAAACCTTACCCATCTGACCGGACAAGGGTGCATTTCCTCGGCCTATTGCTGTAGCGCAGCAAGAATGGCGCGGCAGAACGCCGGCAGATCATTGGGAACGCGGGATGTGATCAGATTGCCGTCCCGCACGACTTCCTGGTCCAGGTATTCGGCTCCGGCATTGACCAGGTCGTCACGGATGGCGAAGAAACCAGTCACTTTACGGCCTCGGAGAATATTGGCAGAGGCCAGTAGCCAGCCACCATGGCAGATCGCGGCGACAATCTTGCCTTGTTCAAAGGCCTCCCGTACTAGTGAAACCATGGCGGGATGGCGCCGCATGTGATCCGGAGCGTAACCGCCGGGGATAATGACCGCGTCGAAATCAGCCGCTTTGACGTGGTCTATGCTGGCGGTCGGATGGACTGGATAGCCGTGTTTGGACGGATAGCTGTCGCGACCGGCACCGACGATCTCGACCATTGCCCCTTCCTCTCTGAATCTCAGGACCGGATACCATAACTCCAGGTCCTCATAGAGTTGTTCCGCCAGAACGGCAATGCGTTTTTCTGTCAGTTTCATACCCGTCTCCCTGTTTGACTTTAATCCAGAATGATGATCTGACCGTGGCAGGCGACGTCAGCCTCGACCTCGCGCTGTCGACCGATGGCGATCACCTGGGCTCGACTTCCTTCATCTTGGTCGTTGACTAGTTCCGTTCCACAATGGGTGAAAAGGGCGCGTTTGACCCCGGCCAAGGCGCACCAGAAGAGTTGGGTCGGGATGCTGGCGTGGCCAAGCAGGTGCTGTCCTTCCCAGCGAGTGAGGGGGATGAACAGTGATGACCCGTCGCCTATATAAAGATCGATGTCTGCCAAAGCACTGCTCCCTTGCGGAATGAAGGCGACGTCCGGAGCATAGAACACGCTTTTCCCGCCACTTGTGATGCGAAGCCCCACTGCCGGTGCCCGCAGGGAATGCTGCACCAGAATTGGGGTGATTCGGACATCCCCAATATCAATCGGAACGGCACTGTTGAGTTGGATCAATGTCTGAACCGGCCACTGGCTGACAGCCTGCAACGTTTCTCGGGTCGCATAAACCGGAATTTCGGTGCCGGTCGTCAGGCCATCGACATGGTCGTCGTGGCTGTGAGTCAAGACCACAGCCCGAGGAGTGCAGGGCCAGGCTTCTCGCCAGTCTGAACCGCAATCGATAAGGATCGATCCACCGACCGTGATGATTTCCAAGGCGCTGTGGAAAGGGTGTTGCACTGAGCGATGCAGAATATTGGCGCGCGTTCCCCAGAACCGGAGCCTCATGCCTCATCCTCCTCGAAAAACCGGCTAATATTGAGTGTGTGGGTGGCAGGCTGAGAAGACCCAGTGCTGGTTTTGCCGAACAAGGGGTGTGCCGGGCAGGAGTGATCAGGCCGGTTCCACGGAGCGGAAAGTCTCCCTGCTGTTGGAGGGCGTACAGCCCGATGTCCTAGAATCAGGAGAGGTTTTTGCAGGTGTAATAACCATTCAAACGCCTGGCGCGGGGCGAAAATATCCAGCAGAGGAGCATATCGGGTGGTCAAATCCAGGGCAAATATCCCTTTGGGAATGTTCGGCTGCATGTTCAGGGGATTGTCGTTGATGACTGGGGCTGACATGGGCTGACTCTTTTGCAGGAGGATTGTCTGGACTCTTGAATTAAAATTTCGCAATCGGCTCTGTAATAACAAGAGAAACAGGGTTTCGGAGGCTTTTTCATGAGTCAATTTTTACTGGCTTAAGATTATTCTGGCGCTTATTTTAGAGCCATAATCTGGGAATAAATTAGTTTATTTGAAGAGAGGTCTGTTTGTCAGTCAAGGTCCTATTGGTCGTGCAGGATGGAGAAGCCTGTCTCCATTATATTGAAGTCTTGAACCGAGTCGGGGTCGAGGTGGAAATCGTCTCCTCTTTGGAGGAGGTCGGTGTCGTGGCACCGCAGGCGGCTTTTAACGGCCTCCTTGTCGACGTGCCGACCATGATGCGGGCCAATGCCGCAGAAAAATCTCTGTTACAGGAACTCCTGACCAATATTCCGACCCTGCGGTTACGCTGGGATGCTGCCAGTAAGAGTGTCCGGGCTCTGACTACCCGTCGCCAGGCACAAGGTTCGTGGACCCTGGCATCCTTTCTGATTGAAACCTGTGGGACATTCCCGCCGCGCCGTATTCGCAGTCATCCCCGACTCAACTTTTCCTATTCCCTGGAAATCTCCTTGCGCGAGAATTTTATCGAAACCGATACACAGAAAAGTATCACCATGAATGTTTCCCGTGGTGGCTGTTTTCTCTTTACCACCTCTGACTGGGTTGTCGGAAGTTCCTTGTGGTTGCGTTTTCGTGGGATTAAGGATCGTTCGCCGATTCAAGCTGAGGTGCGTTGGCAGCAGTTCTGGGGAGGAAAACAGTGCATTCCTGGAATCGGCGTAGAGTTCAAGCAAATTTCTCTTGCCCAGCGCGATGAACTGGTATCAACCATTCAAAACAGCTTAACAGACCCCCAAGACGACTCTCCCGACTAAATCCATTTCTTTTTTCGGAAGAAAAGCCACATCCCCCCGCCGGTCGCGATCAAGAACAGCCAGAGGAGCGGGTAACTCCACCGCCATTTCAATTCCGGCATATACTCGAAGTTCATCCCATAAACCCCTGCCACGAAACTCAACGGAATAAAGATGCTGGCGATGATGGTCAGCACCTTCATGATTTCGTTCATGCGGTTGCTCAGGCTGGAAAGATACAGGTCGAGCATCCCGGAAATGATATCGCGATAGGTTTCGGTGGTATCGGCCACTTGAATGGTGTGGTCATAGAGGTCGCGCAGGTAGACATCGGTGGTGTCGCTGATGAACCCAGAGTTATCTCGTTGCAGAGCGCTGACGACTTCCCGCAGCGGCCAGACGGCGCGCCGCAGCAGAATCATTTCCCGCTTCAAACGATGGATTTTCTGCAAGGTTTCCGGGGTGGGCGTTTCTATGAGTTCATCTTCAAGGTCTTCTATCCGTTCGCCGATTTTTTCCAGCAGGGCGAAGTAACTGTCCACCACCGAATCGATCAAGGCGTAGGCCAGGTAGTCGGCGCCCAGCTTGCGGATGCGGCCTTTGGCGCTACGCAACCGGTCGCGGACACTGTCAAAAACGTCTCCCTCCACTTCTTGAAAAGAGAGAACCATGCCCGGGCCAACCACAATACAGACCTGCTCGTCCCATAGGGAGTCGTTATCGCCATTCAGGTGGAGCAATTTTACCACGATAAACAGGTAGTTTTCAAAATCCTCCATCTTGGGGCGTTGATGGGTGTTGAGAATGTCTTCCAAGACCAACGGGTGGATGCCGAAGGTCGTTCCAAACTGTTCAATGACCGGGATCTGATGCAGCCCGTCAAGGTTAACCCACAACACTCCCTGGGGGGAGATCTTTGCCGCCAGGGATGAAAGGTGTTCAGCGAAGACTTCTTTTTCGGAGAAGTCTTCGCCGTTAAAACTGATGGCTTTTATCCGGCAATGCTCAGTCTTTTGCTCCCCGATGTGCATCAGGGTCCCGGGCGGGGACCCGATTTTTTTCTGACTGCGTTTGCTGCGGGTATGATTCATCTGACCTGGTATCCTTTATTGGACAAGGTGTCTGCGGGCCCCAAATAATGTTGCGTGTATAGCCTGCTCGGTTTTGCGCTGCTATAACAAAAGGTAACGGATTTTTGAATAAATTCAAAGGATAACGCTGATGGATGAAAAAATCAGACTGGGGGTCAGCTCCTGCCTGCTAGGGAACAAGGTGCGCTTTGACGGAGGACATAAACTCGATCGCTTCATTACCGAAACCTTGGGGCGGTACGTTGATTTCGTGCCGGTCTGCCCAGAAGTGGAGATGGGCTTGACGACGCCACGCGAGGCCTTGCGCCTGGTTGGAGATGAAGGATACCCCCGGCTTTTGACTTCACGCAGCGGCCAGGATTTTACAGAACGGATGGAATTTTGGGCGCGTCGTCGTGTGGTCGAACTGGAGACTGAGAAACTGTGTGGGTTCATTTTCAAAAGCAAATCCCCCTCCAGCGGCATGGAACGGGTCAAGCTTTATGACCGTAACGGTGTCCCCAAAACGGTTGGGGTCGGTTTGTTCGCCCGCGAATTCATGACTCATTTCCCCTGTCTTCCGGTGGAGGAAGACGGTCGGTTGCATGATCCCCGGCTGCGGGAAAATTTTATCGAATGCATCTTTGCCATGCAGCGGTGGCGCCAGTATCTGCGCAACGACGGATCGATCGGCGCTCTGGTTGAGTTCCACGCACGCCACAAATTGCTGTTGTTGGCGCATTCGACCGAGCTGTACCGGGAGTTGGGGCGTCTCGTGGCACAGGCCAAGGATTTTTCGCCGCAGGATTTGCGGCAACGCTATCAGGACAATTTCATGCGGGCCATGCGTCTGCTGCCGACCACCAAAAAACATGTCAACGTTCTGCAGCATTTGCTCGGCTATTTCAAAAAGCATCTTTCTGCGGCTGAAAAACAGGAACTGCTGGATGTCTTCGACCATTATGCCCAAGGACACATCCCGCTGATTGTGCCAGTCACGCTGCTCAACCATTTTGTCCGCAAATATGAACAGGGCTATCTGAAGCAGCAGTATTATCTCAATCCCAGTCCACTGGAATTGAAGTTGCGCAATCACGCATGAGCAACAAATGAAACGGGCCTCCAGCAGGAGGCCCGTTTCAGGTTAAGACCGTTTGCAGTTGCCACAAGCCACGCAGCCGCCGCATCGATTCAAGTCCTGTTGGCAGCGTGGGCAGTTGCGCCATCCCGGTTCGGAAACCTGACAACCACAATGCTGGCAGATGATGGCAAGGTTGGCTGAAGTCGTTGTTTTGTTATGCTTCATAAGGCTTCCTTTCTCAACTGAGCAGACGACTCACAATGCCGCCAACGCTGAAAGCCAATACCCAGGCTCCAGCCCAGATGGTCATGGCTTCGCGGAAGCCGCGTTCCTTGAAGAGAATCATCAGACTGGCGATGCAGGGAACGAAGAGCGTGATGACGACCAGGGCGCTGACGACCTGCCAGGGGGCAAGGGATAATTCCGTCAGACCGGCCGCCCCGAAATCCCGTCGGACCATCCCCATGACAAATGCCGTGGCGGCTTCTTTGGGCAGATGCAGCCATCCTTCGGTGAGCGGTGCCAGGGCGTTCTGCCATGCCGTCAGCCCACCGCTGACCTGTAGCAGCGACACTCCCAGCGAACCAGCGATGAACCACAGGTAGGCTTCTTTCATGAAGAAAAAGGTCCGCATGGCTGTTTTTCGCAGCACATTGCTTGGCCGCGGCAAGCGCATCGGGGGCAGGTCGATGAGTAATCCCGAACTCTGACCCGGCAGCATGCGGTTCAATGCCGTGCCAAGGATCGCCAGGACAGAAAAAATCACCAGCACATAGGCTGCCGTCAGGGGCAACCCGACCACCGCCAGCATGGCCACGATAACGCCGATTTGTGCGCTGCAGGGGATGACAAAGTTGAGGATCGCTGTGGCAATGGTCCGTTCGCGTTTGGAGCCAAGGATACGGGTGGTGATGGTACCGAGCTGGACGCAGCCGAAACCGAGTATGATCGGGATCACCGCCCGGCCATTGAGGCCGATGGTCGTCATCAGCCGATCAACCAGGGTGGCCAGGCGAGGCAGATACCCGGAATCCTCCAGCAGCGAAAGGGCCACGTAGAAACCCACCACCAGCGGCAGAAGCAATCCCAGGAGATAGGTTGCGGTCATGGTCAGGACGCCGAACTCACCGACCAGAATCTGCCCAAAAGCCGACTCCAGGACAACCCACTGTCCAATCACGCCACGCACCCACGGTTCGTAATGACCTTGCATGATAGCTTCTTCGGTTAGGCCGACCACATCTCCAGCAATCCAGACTCCGACTAATTGATAGCAGAACAGCAGGACGCCCAACAATATCGGTGTCCCGGTCCAAGGGTTCAGGCATAAACGACCAACCAGGTCGCGCAAGCGGCGCGAGCGTTCAGGACGCCGGACGACATGAGCCACCAGTTCGTCCACTCGCCTGCGGCGTGCGAGGTAGATGGCTTCGCGTTGATTTTCCTGACCGACGCCGTAGCGCTCAGCAATTTCCTCGTCTCCTTCCAGAATCAGCAAGGCAGCCGGAGGGTGGGCAATGCGTGGTGATAGTGTCTGCAGTGCAGCTTGCAGTTGCGGGCAACTGCGCCCAGGACGAGCCTGGTCCAAGGCTTGGCGGACTTGGTTAAGTCCACGGCTATTGACTGCGCTGGTTGGGATGACCGGTACGCCAAGTTGCTGGCTGAGTTGTTGAATATCGATTTTTATCCCCTGGGCGTCAGCTTCGTCGCAGAAATTGAGTGCGACGATCATGGGCAAGCCCATGTCCACGATCTGCAGGGTCAGAAACAGATCCCGTTCGAGGTGGGTGGCATCCACGACATTGACGACCACATCCGCTTCTACAACGACATCTCGCGTGACCCGCTCTTCATCGTTAAAGGACGAAATACCATAGACGCCGGGAGTATCCAAAAGAAGGTCGTTATCCAATTTCCCTTGAGTGATCTCTACGGTCGTACCAGGAAAATTGGAGATGTCGGCATAGACGCCGCTCCAGGTTGTGAAAAAGATGGATTTGCCGACGTTCGGGTTGCCGGCCAAAACGATTTTACGCGGAAGATCTTCGCGCAGAGGCAGGGCTTGGCAGACGCATTGACTCATTGCAGACTCCTGTGTTTTCGCCTAGGCGTTGATTTCGATTTGCCGAGCCAGGGTGTGGCCGACAGCGATTTCCTGGCCCTGAAAGCGAACTACGACCGGGCCGAGCGGGAGGCGGGTATGGCAGGTCACCCGAGTTCCGCTAGCGATGCCGAAGCGCAGGAGCTGGATACGTAGATCATCTGCGTTGATTTTGCCAATGGTGGCGGACTGTCCAGGCTGTAATTCTGAAAGACTCATAGTGCCTCCGTACTTTGTGAAATTGAAAACTGTTATCAATTTAGTCTTGGCTGTGCTTTGGGGTCAATGGAAAAATGATTATCGTTTTCAAATTCAAAGGAAACGCAAGAATTCTGCTCGACGAAGATCGAGGCATGGTTTATCATTGCGGACCATGAAAGCTCTTCTTCTCTGTGCATTTTTAGGAACAATCGGCGTCGGATTGTTGCTCCGTTATCTGAACCTCAGCCATCTACGGCGGTATGGCAATGACATGCCGCAGGGATTTGCTCCCTATATTGAGCCTGAACGGTTGGAGCGCTCCGCCTCTTATACCGTGGCCCAGAGCCGAGTGGGTTTGTGGGAGTCTTTGACTGGCCACCTGCTGTTCGGCGTTTTTCTCTTTGCCGGGCTGTTGGCGTTTTACGATCGAATCATCGCTGCCCTAACCGATTCTTTTATCTGGCAGGGGATTTTCTTTTTTGCCGGGCTCTTGGTGGTGCAGTTATTGATCGACCTGCCATTCAACTTGTACCGGACATTCCGCCTGGAAGCCGATTTCGGTTTTAACACCACGACGGTACGATTGTGGCTGAGTGATCTGGTCAAAGGGTTGATCATCTCTTTGATTCTTATCGGTCTGGTGGTTGCCGGGGCCTTTGCTTTAATGCATTATTCCCCGAGCTGGTGGTGGCTTTGGGTCTGGATGTTTTTGGCCGTAGTCACCTTGTTCCTGATGTACGTTTCACCCTTTCTAATCGAACCGTTGTTTTTCAAATTCGAACCGCTGAAGAAAGCTGAGCTTGAGGAGGGAGTGCGCAAATTGATGCAGCGTGCTGGTCTGCAGGTCAGCAAAGTGCAACAGGTGGACGCGTCTCGTCGCAGCCGTCACTCCAATGCGTATTTCACCGGAATCGGTCGGGTCAAGCGAATCGTGTTGTTCGACACGTTGCTGGAGCAGATGGACGATGATGAGATTTTGGCCGTGTTGGCGCACGAGGTCGGCCACTGGAAGAAAAAACATATCTTCAAGCGGCTGGTGAAGATGGAAGTGGTGACGCTGGTTGCCTGTTATGTTGCTTTTTGGTTGCTTAATGCGGGGATTTTGCCGGGTCTGTTGGGGATCCATGAGCTGACGGTGGCTGGCCAGCTGATCATTTTATTTTTTCTTGGGAATTTGGCGCTTTTTCCCTTTACCCCTCTCTCCAGTTGGCTTTCCCGACGAGACGAATGGCAGGCCGATGCCTTTGCTTGTGAATTGACAGAACAACCCCAGGCTCTGGCACGCGCCCTCATCAAACTGTCGCGGGAAAATCTTTCCAATCTCCACCCTCATCCTTGGTATGTTGCCTTTTATTATTCCCATCCACCTCTGGTGGAGCGGGTGGCACGACTTCAATAGAGGGAAATTCACCATAGTTTTTGGAACACAGCGATGGAACGCCCGCCCTTGGCTGCATCTTGTCATTGGACAAATGGTTTGTGTAGATTAGAATTTTGAGTTAAAGATTAAGGGATAATTTCAACGTCGCATTTTGTCTGGTCATTTCCTGGGAGCCGGCTATTTCAATGAGGTCCTGCGATTTGTTGACGGAATGTTAAAATTCTAGAGAATCCGTGACTAACGATAGACCTTTTGCCACCGTTCAGCAGAAATGGGCCTATGAATTCCATCATGAACATATTTGAAAAAGTTGGAGACGAAGCGCTTTACCTTATAGATCAGGTGGGGCGTATGGGAGTTTTTCTGTTTTCCTGCCTGGTCAATATTGTCAGGCCTCCCTACAAACTTTATCCGGTGGTCAGGCAGATCAATTTCATCGGATCCAAGTCGATCTTCGTTATTATTTTTACCGGCGCATTTACCGGCATGGTGCTGGCTTTGCAGGGGTATTACACGTTGCGCAAATTCGGCTCCGAAGGGCTGCTCGGATCTGCTGTCGCTTTGAGCTTGTTGCGCGAATTGGGGCCGGTTTTGACCGCGCTGATGGTTATTGGTCGGGCTGGGTCCGCCATCTGTGCGGAAATCGGCATCATGCGAAATTCCGAGCAGATCGACGCCCTGGAGTGCATGGCCATTGACCCTTACAAATATCTGATCGTTCCCAAACTGATTGCCGGCATTATCTCTGTGCCACTTTTGACGTTTATTTTTGACGTCGTCGGCATTTTCGGTGGCTACATGGTTGGAGTCGGTTTGTTGGGTGTTAATGATGGCTCGTATTTCCAGACCATGTATTCGAGTGTGGAATGGCAGGACGTCAATATGGGTATTGTAAAATCTCTGGTTTTCGGACTGCTGATCATCTGGATCGCTGCCGGCAAAGGCTTTTTCTTGCATATGGAGCGGACCGGCGGATTCGGCGCCGAGGGGGTCAGCCGCAACACCACCAGTTCAGTGGTTTTGGCGTCGGTAACGATCCTTGTCTGGGATTATCTCATCAGTGCAATTATGCTTTAATTTTTTGATTTGAAAGACTCATGGAAACGAATCCGAAAGATAATGATGTCGCTGCAATAGAGCTGGTGAATGTCGTTAAGACCTTTGGCAAGCAGCAGGTTCTGAAGAATGTGAATCTGCGCATCCGCGAGGGGACGACGACGGTCATCGTTGGTGCCAGTGGGCAGGGCAAGAGCGTTATTCTTAAGCACATGCTCGGGTTGGTGAAACCGGACAGCGGCCAAGTGTTGGTTTACGGTCAGGATCTCGCCAAATCGAATAAAAAACAGCTTAAGGAAATCCGGCGTGATTTTGGCGTGTTGTTCCAAAACGCCGCCTTGTTCGATTCCATGACGGTATTTGATAATGTGGCTCTGCCGCTTCGTGAACGAACCAAGGCAAGCCCGGAAGAAGTCCGCGTCAATGTTGAAGAAAAGCTGGCCATGATGGGGCTGGAAGGAAGCAATAATAAATATCCGGCCCAATTGAGCGGCGGTATGCAGAAGCGGGTCGGTTTGGCGCGCGCCCTGGTGTTGAACCCCAAAATTGTCTTTTTTGACGAGCCGACTACGGGCCTCGATGTCAATAAGAGTAATGAAATTTACAGGTTGTTCTACCAGACTCAGGCGCAATTGCACTATACGGCGGTCATCGTCAGTCACGATGTTCCCAAGATTTTCAAACTTTCGGATTCGGTAGCTTTGTTGGCCCAAGGTGAGATTCAGGGGTGCATGTCACCCGAGGAATTTCAGTTGTCCGATAATCCCCTCATTCGGTCATTCGTTAAAGAGACTATGGGGCCGATATATGACAGTTCCTTTGAGGAGACGCGTTTTTATGAAAAAGTTTAATGTTGAGACTGCTGTTGGGATTTTTTTGATCGCGGGGTTTGTCTGTTTTGCCTACCTCTCTGTCAAGTTGGGCGATCTCAACTTGTTCGGTGAAAATACCTATACGGTCAACGCACGTTTTGGTTCCGTCTCCGGCCTTAAGGAAGGGGCAACGGTTGAAATTGCTGGTGTTCAGGTTGGTAAAGTGACGGGCATCAGCCTGGACCCTGAATATTTTGAAGCCAAGGTGAAGTTCTCCATCAATAGTGGTGTTGAATTGCAGGATGACTGTATTGCCTCCATCCGCACCGCAGGGATCATCGGCGACCGTTACGTAAATATTACCCCTGGAGGGTCGCCCGATATCATTCAGCCCGACGGCGTGATTCGCGAGACTGAATCGGCCATTAATCTGGAGGAACTGGTCAGTAAATACATCTTCGAGAAAAAATAATGGAGTCTCTCATGCGTAAATTCGTGGCATTGATTCTGTTGATGACATTGGTGCTCGGAGCAAGAGCTGTCCCCCTGTGGGCGGCCGAAGATCAGGTCACTGCAGGGGAGAGCGATTATTCCGATCTTTATGCCGAATTCGACGGCGAGGAGGAGCCTGCTCCTATAATCGCTGACCCTATCGAACCGGTCAATCGGGCCATGTTCTGGTTCAACGACAAACTGTATTTTTATCTGTTGAAACCGGTCGCCCGCGGATATCGGGCCGTCGTCCCTGAGCCGGCTCGGGTTTCGGTGGGGAATTTCTTCAGTAATCTTTGGACGCCGATCCGTGCGGTCAACTCACTTTTACAGCTGAAAGGTGAGGCTGCGGCACGGGAACTGGCCCGTTTTACCATCAATACGACTATTGGTTTCGGTGGACTGCTCGATCCGGCCGGCAAGCATGCCGGTTTGGAAAAACAGGATGAAGATTTTGGCCAGACCATGGGGCGCTATGGAGTCGGTCCCGGCTTCTATCTTGTACTGCCGGTTCTGGGGCCGTCTAATCTGCGTGACGGCATTGGACGAATCCCTGATTATTACCTCGATCCTCTGAACTATATGCTGGACGGATATGAGAACTGGGGAGCGAGAGGATTTGAACGCGTCAATTACCTGTCCTTGGACAAAGATACCTATGAAGGGGTCAAACGCGAATCGCTTGATCCGTACATAACGATCCGCAATGCTTATATTCAACATCGCGAGGCTCAGATTGAAAAATAACTTTTAGCTAATACCCGTTTCAGGAGTCTGTACATGTCCGCAATACAACGTATTATTCTTTTTCTGATCCTCCTGGCGTTCCTTATGCCTGGATGGTTATCCATTGGTGCTGACAGCGGAGCCTTATCGCAGGTGGAAATCACCGTCAATGGCGTGTTGGGGTTGCTTCGCGACCCATCGATATCGCATCAGGACCGCCGCCAGCAGATCACGGCTCTGATCAAGCAGCGCTTTGACTTTGAGGCCATGTCTCAGGGAACTTTGGGCGTTAACTGGAAGCGAGCTAATGCTGAGGAAAAGGCTCGTTTTAAGGAACTCTTTTCGCAATTGCTCGAGGAAACCTACATGGGGCGGATCGAGGCCTATACCAATGAAACCGTCGAATACCTTAAGGAAGAGGTGCGTGACGGACGAGCCGTAGTGGAAACGCAGGTCGTAACCTCCAGCGTAAACATTCCCATCACCTATAAGCTCCTGCCGAAAGGAGATGAGTGGCTGGTCTACGATGTTATTATCGAAGGTGTCAGTTTGATTCGTAATTTTCGCAGCAGTTATGGAGACATTGTCCGCAGCGATGGCATTGATGGCCTTCTGAAGCAGATGTCGGATAAGGTTGCCGAGCTCAAAGCGAACAACCAAAAGGGAGCCTAAAATTTTGAAAGGGGTTTCCACGACAGTCTGTCAATGCATGAAGGAGGATTTTCGGTTTTTCAATTTTCTTGATGAAGATGAACTGAAAATTGTTCAGCCTTATTTCACCTGTGCACAGGCAGACGCTGGCGATTTGCTTTGGAAGGAGGGGAGCGAATGTCAGTACGTGGCGTTTATTCTCGACGGGAAGGTGGAAGCAAAAAAGGAAACAGAATTTCCCGGTAAGCAGGTCGTGGTCGGTGTCTATGGTAAAGGGTCCCTTGTTGGAGTTCTATGTATTCTTGACGGCTCCCCGCGTGCCATTACCGCTGCTGCCCTGGAAAAAACCAGCCTCCTTTTGCTTTACAAAGATCAGTTCGACGCGTTGCTGGCTGAGCATCCGGCGGTTGGTTGTCGTTTGCTGCGCGGAATGCTGCTGGCGGTTTCGTTGCGTTTACGACAGTCTTTCGAACGATTGACCTCGGTGTTTTAAATGAAACGATCAACGAAAAAAGCCCCCGAATTCCGGGGGCTTTTTTCGTTGCGTTAAGAGCGAGGCTGGGGTTTGATGATAACGTCAATACGACGGTTGATCGCCCTCCCCTCGGGAGTCTCGTTCGGAGCCAGGGGGCGCGATGAGCCGAAGCCACGGCTCTGAATTTGGTCGCTGTTCAAAGTTTTGTTGGCGATGAGGTACTGACGCACGGCATCGGCTCGTTTTTGTGACAATTCCTCATTGGTTTTGGCGGTGCCGGTTGAATCCGTATGACCTTCGATCGTCACCATCGGTTTATCAAAAGTGGCAATGGCTTGTTGCACCTTGCTCAGTAAAGCATAATTCTCCGGGATGATGACGGCCTGCCCAACCGGGAACTGCATGGCTTTAAGACGAATGATAAGTTGGCCAGCCTGCTGATAGACCTCTGCATCCTCAACAGGGAAGATGTTTTGGACTTGGCTGTACAATTCATTGAAGCGTTTTTCAGCGGCCAATCGTTCTTTTTCTGCCTGTTCCTCCCGGGTCCGCCCTTCAAGATGTTGAATTTTTTCTTCGGTGGCCGTCTGCATGGCAGCGATCTGCTGTTGGGTCGCTTCAAGTTGCGATTCGCGATCCTGAATTTTCTGGTTGCACAACTCCTGGTTTTGCCGCATGGCGGCGACAGCATTCTGAATATTTTCACCTTGGGTTGCAAAAGGTTCGTTGCGCAGGTCCGGCGCTTCCAGGGCATTGCCAATCTGGTAAAGGATGTTTTCCACCATCAAGACGTTGTCTTCCGGCTTGGTCTCTTTAAAGCGCTGAGCGGCGCGGTTCACCTGTAACAACCGATCGGCCTGGAACTGTGCTTCATTGACACGTTTGGCGATCTCCTGCCGGTCGTAGCGCTGGCCGTTGATGAAGTCGTCAACTTCCTGCAGCCGAGCTTGTGCGACTTGCAAAGTCTGGGGAGCATATTCCTCGGCTTTTTCCTTTTTGGCCACGGCCAGGGTTTCACGAACCTTGCTCAATGACTGGTTTTTGATTGCTCGAAGCTCAAGCTGGTCAAAAGCGCTGGTGACACCCATTTTATGGCGTTGAACCCAGCTCAGGTTGTCTTTTTCAATTTCGCTGGTCAGCTTAAGAAAATCTTTTTCGACTTTTTCGTAATCTTCTCCAATGCTCGCAGCACCTGCCTTGTTGGCGAGATCCCGGGCCTTGATGACGTCATCCAGAACTGTGCGAGCAATCTGGGCACGCTCACGAGCATTTTGCAGCTGGGTTCTGCCGTAGGAAATTTTCAGCAGGATGCCGGAAAGTTCCGTTCCCTTTTCCATGGCGTTGCCCGCTTCAACGAGATTTGCGTTGGCTTCGGCAAAGGTCGCTGGCGCCAATACATCAACTTGTTGTTGACGAGCTTCAGCCAGATCCTTTTCAAGCTGCTGATATTGATATTGAGGTGAGTCATCAGTGAGTGGGGCAGGGGAAACAGGAACCTGCCCGCCCCGGCACCCACTCCAGAGCAAGGGGAATAGTAGCAGGGATAAAACCATTAACCATTTGATGGACCAGCGCATGTGCAATGCCCTCTCTTTAAACAGTGGCTTTTCGTATTAAATAAGGAACTCTTTGCCAAATTCTGTAATTATATATCAACATGGGCTGGAGTTCGTAATACGAAGTGAATAAACTGAATAAATAAAATATGGTAGACAGTCTACAAATTCTAATTTTTAATTGTTAGCAGGTTTTTGGGGAAGTTGCAATACAGGCTCGGGTTTATAGGGGATGACTTTTCTCCTTGTTGATTTTCATGCAATTGATGTCTTTTTATTTTAATTCAGAATGGCGTTTACGGAATATGTGGGTCCCACATGAGTCAGATAATGCGTAAAGCTTTGCCGTTAATTGTCTTGCTGACTGGCCTTTGTTTTTTGGGGGTTGGGCCATTCTTCAACCTGGGGTACTACTACGATATCGTCAAAGGTCACCTGCAGATCCTCTGGAATCGACAACCCATCCAAAAGGTCATTGAGAATCCCGAAACGTCCCAGGAACTTCGGAAAAAGTTGACAGCTGTTTTGGAAATTCGCGACTTTGCCAGCCGCGAGTTGGGACTTCCTGACAATAAAAGCTACCGGGTTTACGCTGATATCGAGCGCCCGTTCGCGGTTTGGAATGTCGTGGCTGCTCCCGAATTTTCTGTTGAACCCCTGCAGTGGTGTTTCCCGATCGCAGGATGCGTCAGCTACCGGGGGTTTCATAAATTGGAAAAAGCGCAAGCCTTCGCCGATTCTTTGCGAGCAGAGGGCTATGACGTCTATCTTTACGGCGTGGCAGCATATTCGACCCTGAACTGGTTTTCAGATCCGGTCCTTAACACTTTTGCACAACGCCCTATTCCTTATCTGGCCGCGTTGATTTTTCACGAACTGGCGCATCAGGTCGTGTACGTCAAAGATGACTCTGCCTTCAATGAAGCGTTTGCCAAAACGGTTGAGTTGGAAGGTGTCAGGCGCTGGTTGGCTGTTCAAGACAATTCGATGGATTTGGAGCGCTTTGCTGTTTCCTTTCAACGGGAAGAGGCTTTTTCCCAGATGGTCCTTAGTCTTCGGGAAAAATTGCGTCGTCTTTATGCCGAGCCCCTTGCCAATGACAACAAAAGGCTGAAAAAGGCCGAATTGTTTGACCAGTTCCGGCAGGAGTATGAGGATTTGAAATCCTCTTGGAATGGCTATGCCGGATTTGATCGATGGATGGAAAAAGATCTCAATAATGCCAAGCTTGTTTCAATCAGTACCTACCATGATTTGGTGCCGGCCTTCCGTGGGTTGTTGGCTCATGACGGAGGAGATCTGAAAAAATTCTATGCGGACGTTGCGAAGTTGAAGCCTTTACCGGTTGCGGATCGACGTGAGGCATTGGCGCGTTATCGCTAGTAATCAGAGGCGTCTTCGTATTTCTGAACCCCTTTTTTTGACTTCTCTCGATAGACAAGAATTTGACTGAATATTCAAAAATGCCTATTTTTAGATTGGTGGTAAAATAAACCACGAGTGATCTATTTCTAAATTGTCGAAAAATAAAGCCTTTCATTTTTTTAATCTCTTTTCCTCAAAAAAAGCAGTGTTTGCATAAAAAGTGTATGGAAATTGCACCTGGGGTTTTGCACGCTTTCGGCGTGGAATATGCCAGCGCACTTTTTTATGAAGAATTTTTCTTCATGTTTGCAAATAGCACTGTCAGACACAAAGGGGTTTAGAGCATGAAAAACCTGAAGATGGCAACTAAGATTTTTTTGTTATGTGGAATGATTATTCTGGTTTTTTCGATCTTCGTAGGTTGGTTGTATTTCCTAAACAAGGGGACCTTGTACGAGGGCCGAGAAGCCAAAACCAAACATTCAGTGGAAACCGCTTGGTCGGTGGTGAACAATTATCTTGAAATGGCAAAAAGCGGAGCGCTTTCGACTGAAGAGGCGAAGGCTCAAGCTATGGCTGCGGTAAAAACCCTACGCTATGACAATGGCAATTATTTTTGGATCAACGATGATAGCCCGCGCATGATCATGCATCCTTTTAAGCCTGAGCTTGATGGGAAAGACTTATCCAAATCGGAGGATCCAAATGGTGTTCGGCTTTTCGTTGAAATGGCCAAAGTTGCCAAAACCAGCGGCGAAGGTTTCGTCAATTATGCCTGGCCCAAGCCTGGCTTTGACAAACCAGTTCCTAAGTTGTCCTACGTAAAATTAGTTCCTGAATGGAACTGGATCATTGGCAGCGGCCTGTATATCGACGATGTCGAAGCCGCATCAGGAATAATCTTCTGGAAAATCACTGGGCTTATGGCCGCAGTTGTCGTCTTTACCCTGGCCATGATTTACCTTGTTTCCCGGGGAATAGTTGTTCCTTTGCGGCAGACCGGACACATGCTGGAAGAAATGGCCAAAGGACATTTGGAACATCGCTTACGGATCAATCGTAAAGATGAGATCGGCGAGATGGCGATGATCATGGATAATTTCGCTGACAGTTTGCAGCATGAAGTTGTTGATGCCTTGCAGAAACTGGCCCAAGGGGACCTGACTTATAAAGTAACTCCGGTTGACAAGGACGACGTGGTGCGCGGTTCCTTGAAAAAGTTGGAAGAGGACCTCAATGATATGATGCTGAGCATCCGCACTGCAGGTGAACAGATCGCTTCTGGATCCATGGAAGTCGCTGACTCTAGTCAATCTCTGTCGCAGGGCGCCACCGAGCAGGCCAGCTCTTTGGAGCAGATCACCAGTTCGATGACACAGATTGCCTCCCAGACCAGTTTGAATGCCCAGAATGCAAGCCAGGCCAACAACCTCGCATCGTTGGCGAGTACTGGGGCCGCCCAGGGCAATGAACTGATGCAGCAGATGATCCAGGCGATGCATGATATCAATGAGTCAGGTCAGAACATCTCAAAGATTATCAAAGTTATCGACGAGATCGCCTTCCAGACCAATCTCCTGGCACTTAACGCCGCAGTGGAAGCTGCTCGTGCCGGACAGCACGGTAAAGGGTTTGCTGTGGTTGCCGAAGAAGTTCGCAACTTGGCCGCGCGAAGCGCCAAAGCCGCTCAGGAAACTGCTGAATTGATCGCCGGTTCGGTGAGTAAGACCGAGCGTGGGGTTGACATCGCTACAGGTACTGCAGACGCTCTTGTGAAGATCGTACAAGAAACCACCAAGGTGTCGGATTTAGTTGCAGATATTGCTGCAGCCAGCAACGAACAAGCGCAGGGGATCAGCCAAATCAATGTCGGGCTATCCCAAATCGACCAGGTGACTCAGCAGAATACTGCAACGGCAGAGGAAAGTGCGGCCGCCGCAGAGGAACTTTCTGGGCAGGCCAACCAGCTGAAAGATATGTTGGCGCGGTTCCGCCTGAAAGGGGCTCGTCCCTCCCGTGACATCGGCGCGGCGTTTTCTTCTTCCCCCCCTCGCGCAATTGGTGGATCTTCAACTGCAATGTCCTGGCCCTCGGCCAGGCAGAGTAATCAATCGAGCGAGCCGCAGATCGTTTTAGACGATTCAGATTTTGGAAAATATTGATTTCATTAGGACTCTTCTTGGAAGCCCTTCTCATTATGGGAAGGGCTTTTTTTGTTGGCCAAGATGTCGACGAGGAATGACTGATTTTTGACAATGTTATCTCGCTCTCTGGTTTTTGCGTGTCATGGCATGTCCCACCACATGTGTCGAACTCCGCTGTTATTATCTCGGATTCCTAAATTGTGTATATTTTCAAGGGTTCAAAACTAAAATCAAGGATTTTTAGCTTCTTGCAGAATAAGGCTTGAATTTTGCTATTGATAAAAAATAGCTGAAAATCAATAGTTTATAAAATTTAATGTACTAGATTTAATTTTCTTGGAGGGCTTTAACCCAGCCAAGGGATGACATTTCTTTTTGTCAGAGGAGACTAGAATGACGCTAGGAAAACACGGTACCGGATTCCGTTGGACCATTATCTGGAAAATGGCTCTTATCGGGCTGGCCGGGCTGATTGGATTTTTGGCCATCGGGGGAATTGGCTATTGGACGGCTTTTAGCTTAACCCAGACCTCGGAACAGGCGTTTGATCGATTGACTCAGGCGCGAAGTGAATATGCCGAAACTTCAGCCGTTGCCCTTGAGAAGGAAGCTCGCGCAAAAGTTCTTGGGATGCTTAATGCCGAACTCATTGACCTCCTGCAGGCAGTCGTTGATGGTCCGGTCCGTCCCGAACTCGGATATACAGCAGAAAAGATCATTCAAGCAGCAAAAGACCTCACAGCAAAAGCTGAGGTTATTCGCAGCGCACCCGGTAGCGAACGACCAATTCCCGGGACCAATGGCTTGACGTTAGGGGAC
>ENA-ORXD01000632-ORXD01000632.1-sediment-metagenome-genome-assembly--contig:-NODE-632-length-41132-cov-4.696626_pt1 | contig 41132 bp, 32 predicted proteins | sample MGYA00237862_ERZ511471 | MGnify/ENA metagenome assembly ERZ511471 | reverse complement strand
ACATCGCATTATTATCAATACATAAAGATGGGGATTAAACTGCCTGATATTGTGGATATTATAGAAAAAAAATCAGATATATCGGACTTTCTGTTTTCATTTTGTTTTTACGACGACACTTATAACCGATATGCAGATGTTTTTGGTGCTGAGAATATATGCACACTGGAATTTTCTGATTTTTTCAAGGCTGTAGATAAGGTCGAACAGAAGATTTCCAGTTTTTTAGACTTGCCTTGTTTTGTCTATCAACCAACTGAAAGGGAAAAAAACAAATCAGGCCTGGCAAGATTTGGATTACTTCAAAGGTTGATTTTCAGTGATAGAGTAAAACGTCTAACGGACTTAGTGCCGCCGGCACAAAAAACTGCACTTCTCGCGTTCAGAAAAAAAATTGTTTTATGGAATACCTGTGCTGCCTCCTATCCAAAACTTACTGAAGAGGACAGAATGAAGTTGTCGGAAAGGCTTCAAGACCAGATTTGTTTTTTCAATGCTATTTTCGGGCATAACCCTATCCGGGAAGAATAACTGAAATTGTCCCCCATAATTATGGTCCGGCCACTTATTTATTTACCCTGCTTGTTCATACTTGAATTTTTTTGTTTTGTGAATTCTTTCATTTTAGATCTGAAAGGTGCAAGCATTGATGCTGGAAGATTCCAAGATTATGCCATTGAATGGGCACAATCAGGTCGACTTGAGTTTGCTGTAGATGCAGCGTTCTATATTCAGTTTCTAGGTGTAATATATAGATTTTTTGGACCAAATGAATTTCTGGGCGCGCAGTTTGGCATTATCGCACTCTTTGTAGCCGCAATTTATTTTGAAAAAATCTTGCAACTTTTTCATGTTAATAAGGCTTATTTGTGGGTAGTGCCGTTTCTGCTGTGGCCATCCCTCCTGCCAAGGGCAACCACAACGATGCGCGAACCTTATCTTGTGATGTTTCTGGTTCTGATTTCTTACAACATGTTGTTATTTGAATTCCATAAAGACCCCGGAAAAGCAATAAATGCACTTGTGCTGGCACTGCTTTCGGCCTTTTTTCATAAAGCATACGCGGTGTTACTTATTTTTTTATTACCATATATTATCTTCGTTAAGATGAGTTCAAGTGTCGTTTTTTACCGGTCAAAAATTTTTTATGTTCGCGTCGTTATCATTGCCATTTTGATGCTGTTAAGTTTCAAGATCGTCTCGGATTATTCAGATGTTCGCGGATTACAGCCTTTTATGGCAGTAACTTCTGCTGATACGGAATTTATGGAGTCTGTTTTGACAAGCAAGGCATCCAGAGAATTCCGGACGACGTATGACGTAACTCTCAATTTCTCATCACCTTTATCGTTTTTAATCTCGTTTATCCAAGTGTTTATCTATTATGAATTCAGTCCCTTCCCTTGGCGGGTCAGAACCGGATATGATATTTACGCGTCACTGGAGGGTGTTTTTCGATTTGTTGGTTTTGTGTTCTTGTATAACATCTGGAAAAATCAAAAAACACAATACAACATAAATACAATAATTTTTTTGTTATTTATCATTTCCGCAATATGGGCTGCAGGAACTGTAAATTACGGAACTGCGTCAAGACATCATACGACAACTAACTGGATTTTTTTGATAGCCTGCGCTGTCGCCTTGCGTCAAGCATCATGGCCACGAATCCATTTTTTGAGAAGGTTGATAAGAAATGGTCGAAATGAGTGAAAGAGTTCATGGCCTTGTGGTCGGTACGAGAAAGGCGGGTACGACATGGCTCTATGAAAATTTGTTAAAAGATCCCAATTTTCTTGTGAGTGAGAAGGTTAAAGAGAGCGGCTTTTTCGCAGGTACAGGGAACTATGATCTGCATTCCTATCATGAATTATATGACGGGGCAAATGCCGGCATCAAGGTTGAAGTTGACAGTTCCGTGTGCTATGAAGTTGTTGCGCCTCGAATAATTCGCGAGTATAACTCCGAGATGAAAATTGTCTTAATTTTCCGTGACCCCGCAGAATATTTGATATCTCGTCACATTCATTCGTATCGAAAAGGTGAAGTTACTGAGTCGCATTTTGCTGATGCACTGAATGCGCACTCGTGGCTTCAGGCTGAGCTTGATTATGATAAGATTGTCCAGCGGTTTTCCTATTTTGCCAATAAGGGTAATTTGCTGATATTGAGCTTTGCCTTACTGTCAGAGCATCCTTTAGATTTTTATGGAAAGGTCACCGCGTTTCTTAATGGGGGTATCCCCGCTTTATCGTATGTCCCTGACTTGGCACCAGTGAATCAAGCGAGGATCAGTGCGAATAACTTGATATCAAGGATCTTGAGTTCGGCAGCAAAGATTGCTCGCAGACATAAGCTGCATGTTGTTGTCAACGCTGCGAAGAATTTAGGTCTTCATACCAAACTTGAGAGTAATGTCTCACGTGATATTTTAAATGAAAAAATAATGGAAAGTCGACAGGTTGTCGCTGCAATGTTTCCTCGATCTGTCGAGATTTATCAAGCGCTTTATGCCGAAAAAAATAATTAACGTTACGATTTCTTTTGATTACGAATTAGCTTGGGGAGTCTGGGACACTGTTTCACCCTCATATTTATTTTCGCATGTTAGCAAGGCAAATGATGCTGTGAAGCGAATTATCGGATTGCACTTACAACTCGGAATACCCGCTACGTGGGCCATGGTTGGACTTATTTTGCAGGACGATGTTTCGCCGGAGGACTTGCTGGCTGATAGTTTTCTGCGTGAGAAAAATACCAAAAAATTCCCTGTCATTAATGAAATTTCTGTCCGGCAGCACCGTAACCTGTTTTGTGTAGACAGAGAAATCTTAACTGAGCTTGCCGGAGCCCAATTTGAAATTGCGTCCCATACATTCAGCCATATTTATCCTCTCGATGCTGAAAAGGAGGATCTTGAGCGGGATTTCAAGGCGTTCTCCGATCTTGTCAAGCAAAAGGGGCTGGCCCAACCCGTTTCAATTGTTTTTCCTAAAAATCAGGTGAACGACTTGGTGATTGAGATGGCGCAGAGCGCAGGGTTTACCTGCATCCGGGTTAACCCTGATAATTTTTTGTATCGCACTCAAAATCATGGGAAATATAAGCGTTTTTTAATTCGGGTTTTGCGGTATCTCGATGCCTACTTGCCTATCAATGAAATGATTTGGAAAAAATACAAGCAAGCAAAATTAGCTGTTCATTTGTCTGTAGGTAATATTTTTTTCAGACCGGACTGCGGGTGTCAATTTCTTGATTACATGCATTTCCTGCGTGTTGTGCTCGCGTTAAAATTTTGTGAGGTTACCGGCAGGAATTTTCATATCTGGACCCATCCCCATAATTTCGGAGGTAATGTTTCTGCGTCAATCAACAACTATGAACGACTTTTACGTTATTTTATGAAAAAACATGCCCGTAGTAATATAGAATTTAAAAACATGCGTGACTTGTCAGCAGCTTAAACGGATAAATACAATCGTGTCTTTGAAAAAATATCATTTTCTTGTGGGAACCAGATGGTTTGGAGTACTTGGACCCTGTCAACTTATTATCGATCAGCTGGTTAAAAACGGTTATGAAGTTTTCGTTTTTGGCCAGGTTGATGAGCATTATCAACGTTATTTCAATAATCAGTGTCGGCTTATCAGGCTACGGATGCGAAGGAGTTATTTTTCTCCTTTGAGTGACGTACTGGATCTTTTCAAGTTGTTCTATTTTATGATGAAGTACCGACCTGAAGGTGTTCATTCCTTTAATCCGAAGCCCGCGCTGGTAAGCGCTTTCGTGGTGGCGTTTTTTAGAAAGACAAAATTTTTTATCGGTGTGACGGGTCTCGGGAATACATTCATTCGAGCTCCGCGTTTGGAGCCAATTATCAAGACTGCCCTGCGCAAAGCATGCAACCGGGCTTCTTTTGTTTTTTTTCAAAACCGTGACGATGTAGATCTTTTTGTTAAAAATAATCTCGTAGAGCAGGAGAAAACACTCCTCTTTATAGGACCGGGCGTCGATTTGCGAATATTTGGACCGGGCGATACCGTGAAGGCTGATAGTGGCTTAGTGCGAATAACTTGTGTCGCCCGGTTGATCTGGCAAAAGGGTATCCGGGAATATATCCAGACTGCTGAGCGGCTGAAGCATAAGTTCTCGGGGAGCAGGGAGTTGGAATTTTTGCTGGTCGGCGAGATTGATGCCGAACATCCTGATTGTTGCGACCCTGCATTTATAGCTGATGCGGCTAAAAAGGGTATCATCAGGCATGTTCCATGGACTGATGACGTTGCTGGTTTGCTTCGTACGACAGATATTTTTGTTCTGCATTCTTATCGGGAAGGTGCGCCTCGGGCGATTTTAGAAGCCTCTGCCTGCTGTCTCCCCACCGTAGGCAGTGATGCTATTGGTGTTCGAGAATTGGTTGTTGACGGGACCACGGGTTTTCTGACCCCTCTCAAAAATATTGATGCAATGGTTGAAGCATTGCAGAAGCTGATTGAAAACAAAGCGATGCGCCTGGAGTTTGGGCGTAATGCCCGTCGGTTAATAGGTGAACCATACAGTCTTGCGAATTCGTCTCGGCGGCAGCTGGAAATGTATAATATGGCGGGATATAATTTGAAACTCAGTTTATCTGAGGAACAATAAGTTGCAAACTAAACGTATTTTGTTTTTTGATGGTTTGCGGGGATGCGCAGCTCTTCTGGTTGCTCTTTTTCACTTTTCTGCTTCTTCACGACTGCTTGATTCACCTTTTGTGACAAACGCCTGGCTGTGTGTTGATCTTTTTTTTGTCCTGAGCGGCTTTGTTCTCGACCGTCGATATTTCCTTGAGCAGAGGAGTGGTATTCGAGAGTTTTTAAAAGCGAGAACCGGGCGTATGCTGCCCGTCTATTTTGTCATGCTCTTCATATTTGTTATTATTGATGGCTATTTTTACCTTGCAAATGGCGGAGAGACATACGATTTACTCTATGCCCTCATAGTTAATGGAGCTTTGTTGCAGAGCTTTGGGTTTCTAGACAAATTATGGTTCTATGGACCCTCATGGAGTATCAGTGCTGAGTTGTGGATAAATCTTTTTCTGTTTCTGGTCCTGCAACGAGTTCGTTCCGCTTGGTTTCTCATCGTATTATCCGCCTTGTCCTGTGTTGTTTTTGTATTTTATTTAAATATTCAGACAAGTCATGACTTCGGTTGGTTTCGATGCTTATATGGCCTTATTGTCGGTGTTCTCTGCTCCCGGACCGCCCTGGCTATTGATTTATCGGACAGGTTTAAGGTGTCTAACTCGTGGTTTCTGGGCGATATTATTACAGTGATGATGCTTTACGCAACCTTTGCTATTCCCGCCTTCGCCCCTTACTCCCCTATTGTTTTCGGCATTGTCATACTTTATGGAGTCCTGTGCTGTGACTCGTTGATTGTGCGCGTATTATCCTCGAAAATAATGGTTTTTCTGGGAAAAATTTCATTTGCTGTTTATATGACACACTTCTTGATTGGTGGTCGGATGATGCGTTTCGTTGTGCCAAAGCTCAGCCGGAAGTTCGAGCTTCATATCGTGACATTCGGGGATGGTAAGAAATGGGATGGTTTGATGCTTGGTGCAGGTGAGTTACAGGGGATTGCCTTTATCGCCCTTTACGTAGTGCTGGTGTGTTGCACAGCGACTCTGGTCCACTATTTGTTTGAGGCTCCGGTATATCAAGTATGGAAGAAAAATAGATATTGGGCGTAGAAATTGACTGTGATCACCTGGTGGTGGTTATTTAAATACGTTTTTGTAAAGGTCTCGTAATGAATCCGCAAAAAGTGGTGATTATCGGTGCTCCGCGTTCCGGCACTAACATGCTCCGCGATCTATTGGTAACGTTACATCAGGTTGGTACATGGCCGTGCGATGAGATCAACTATATCTGGCGGCATGGTAATGTTTACTACCCATCAGATGAATTCACCAGGGAGATGGCGACACCGAAAGTAAAGCAATATATCCGGAATCAATTTGACAGGTTGGCAAAGTCTTATCAGCTTGATGTCGTGGTGGAAAAAACATGCGCTAATTCCTTGCGGGTTGGTTTTGTTGATGAGGTATTGCCTGATGCAAAATACATATTTATCGTACGGGACGGGGTGGATGTCATCGCCTCGGCCATGCTTCGCTGGAAGGCTAAACTTGATATCCCATATATACTCAGGAAGACGCGTTATGTTCCGGTTGCCGATCTTGCGTACTACGCATCACATTACCTGGCCAATCGCGTGTATAGATTAGTGTCAAAGGACAAACGCTTAGCATTTTGGGGCCCGAGGATGAAGGATATGGATTCGTTGTTGAGCCAATATTCTCTCCAGCAGATTTGTGCGCTGCAGTGGAAGGCTTGTGTGAATAATTCCGAACATGAGTTGGGCAAGATATCATCTTCCAGGGTCTTGCGTGTAACCTATGAAAATTTTATATTGAATCCGAAAGTTGAATTTCTCCGTATTGCTGAGTTTATGGGCAGAAACATTCCAGAAAATATCTTGGAGAGGATATGTGAAAAGGTGTCAGTTACAAGTATAGGAAAGGGCCGGGCATCGATGACTCCTGTCGAACTGAACAATATTCTCCCTCTTATTAAGGAAGAGCTTGTTTGTTATGGATATGACAGGTGAATTTCGAGGGCTTTCACGTAGAAATGCTGTTTTTAAAAGAACATTTGATATTTTCCTTTCCGCGTCAGGGTTGTTTTTGACATGGTGGATTATTTTGCTTGCTGCGGGGATTGCTTCTCTTGATACAGGAGGGAGTGGTTTTTTTTTGCAAAAGCGGGTAGGTAAGGGGGGAAAATTATTTAAAGTGATAAAGATTCGCACAATGCGTTTACGGGCAGATGTTCATACAACGGTTACAACAAGTAGAGATGTGCGGATTACCGGGATCGGCAAGATTTTGCGAAAAACGAAAATCGATGAATTGCCTCAATTGATTAATGTGCTTAAAGGAGACATGAGCTTCGTTGGCCCGCGACCGGATGTGCCGGGTTTTGCCGATAAATTGTGCGGTGAGGACAGGATAGTATTAACGGTGCGACCCGGGATTACAGGGCCGGCAACTCTCTATTTTCGTAATGAGGAACAGCTTCTGGCAGGCCAGGAAGATCCTGAAAAATATAATCAAGAAATAATTTATCCGCTTAAAGTTAAGATAAATAAAAAATATATTTACGAGTACTCCATTTGGAAAGATATACGTTATATTTATAAAACAATTTTCCCATAAAGCGATGTTACATACAGATTTTTCTTGCTGGCCATCATTTACCCAGGAAGAAGCAGATGCAGTGGCCAAAGTTCTTTTGTCAAACAAGGTTAATTATTGGACGGGGACAGAGTGCCGCGCATTCGAGAAAGAATTTGCATCTTGGTCATGTGCAAAACATGCTGTTGCGTTGGCAAATGGTACGGTAGCGCTTGATAATGCTCTGAACGGTTTTGCCATTGGCGCAGGCGATGAGGTTGTCGTGACACCCCGAACCTTTCTGGCTTCCGCTTCAACGATTGTGAACACTGGTGCGGTCCCTGTGTTCGCAGATGTTGATCGGACCAGTCAGAATATTACTGCTGAAACAGTAAGCCATGTTCTCACGCCTCGAACCAAGGCAATCATCTGTGTCCACCATGCAGGCTGGCCATGTGAGATGGATTTGTTACTGGCTTTAGCTCAGGAACATTCCCTTTACGTGATCGAGGACTGTGCTCAGGCCCATGGCGCTGTTTATAAAGGAAGGCCTGTCGGCGCCATCGGCCATGTCGGCGCATGGTCTTTCTGTCAGGATAAAATCATAACCACTGGAGGGGAAGGTGGTATGGTGACTACGAATGACAGTGATCTGTGGGCTAAGATGTGGTCTTACAAAGATCATGGCAAGTCGTGGAAGACAGTTTACGAAAAGGAACATGCTCCCGGTTTTCGCTGGTTACACGAATCCTTTGGCACCAACTGGCGGCTGACCGAAATACAGGCTGCCATTGGGCGCATTCAGTTACAACGCATGCCTGTATGGCACGCTAAACGGAAATATAACGCTCAAATTCTCATTGAAAATTTGAGCGGTTTGAGCTCATTGCGTATTCCATTGCCGCCTGAGTACGTGGAGCACGCCTGGTACAAATTCTATGGTTTTGTGAGGCCGGCAGCCTTGAAATCGAACTGGTCACGCGATCGGATTATGGCAGAGATTAATCGCCGCAAAGTGCCTTGTACAGTAGGTTCATGCTCAGAGGTCTATCTGGAAAAAGCCTTCGATTATACAGGATTCAGACCTAAGGAGCGTTTGCCTGCAGCTAAAGAGCTTGGCGAAACAAGCTTGATGTTTTTGGTACATCCTACGCTTAAAGAAGACGAAATGAGCAGGATGGTATCTGTAATACGTGATGTCGTGCTGTCAGCAACGCGATAAGAGAACAATGATTAATCCATCGGTCACAAGCATATACTGCGGAAATCTCCTTGAGTTATCTTGTGTATAGTTCAGTGAATGGGGAAAAGGGTAAAGGTTATCAAGATCCATCATGCTCAAAAAATATCTCAAAAAAATGTTGATTAATCGTTCAACCGCATTTGTTCATGATCTTTTTTGGGTGCCAATCGCCCTTTATGCATCCTTTTGGTTGCGTTTCAATCTGGAAACCATCCCCCAGCGTTACGTACATACTTTTTTTCTGATATTAACTATTGCCATCCCCTGCCAGGGTATTTTTTTGTGGCTTTTTGGCCTTTACAGGGGAATGTGGCGTTTTGCCTCGCTTCCCGATCTTGTGCGTATTCTTAAAGCGGTCTTCCTTGGGACATTTTTTATTGTCCTCGGTTTTTTTCTATTCAATCGTCTTGAAGGTATTCCTCGTACTGTCATTTTTTTATATCCGGTTTTGCTGGTATTTGGACTGACAGGCCCTAGACTCTTATATCGTTGGTTTAAAGATCGTCATTTCATATTGCAGAAAAATGAAGGGAAAAAGACACTTATCATAGGAGCAGGGCAGGGAGGGGACTTGCTTGTCCGTGATTTGCTTCGTCGCCCGGAGTATGAACCGGTTGCTTTGATTGATGATGACATTTCCAAGCAGGGACGTGAAATTCATGGAGTAAGAGTGTATGGTGGTTTTGACGATCTCGCTGAAATTGTTAAACTTCTTGAAATTAAATTAGTTGTACTTGCCATCCCTTCTGCCAAAAAGGAAACAATCAAGCGGCTTGTTGCCGAGTGCGCCAAGGTTGAGGTTGAGTGTAAAACCTTGCCATTCCTAGTTGAGCTGTCGGGTAATCAGGTTGAAGCTGACCAGTTACGCCCGGTGACCCTTGAAGATCTGCTCGGCAGGGATGCGGTTCAATTGGACCTGCAGGCCATAGCCGGTTATCTGAATAATAAGACCGTCCTGGTGACCGGGGGAGGCGGGTCCATCGGTTCCGAGTTGTGCCGGCAGGTTGCCGGTCTTAAACCTTCACAGCTTATTATTTTTGATCACGGCGAGTTTAATCTCTATGCCATTGATAATGAACTGCGGTCAGCATTTCCTGATTTGAAAATTATCAATGTGCTGGGCGATCTGAAAAATTACGACAGGGTTGACTGGGTTTTCCGCAAGTTTTTACCCCATGTGGTTTTTCATGCGGCGGCCTATAAACATGTGCCCATGCTGGAACTGAACCCGGCGGAAGGGGTGCAGAACAATGTCTTCGGCACAAAGGTGGTGGCGGATGCCGCCGACCGGTACCATGTTGACCGTTTTGTTCTCGTGTCAACTGACAAGGCGGTCAACCCGGCAAATGTCATGGGCACCACCAAGCGTATTGCCGAGATTTACTGTCAGAATCTCAATCTTCGTTCCCAGACAAAATTTATCACCACCCGTTTTGGCAATGTGCTCGGTTCAGCCGGTTCGGTTGTGCCGCTGTTTGAAAAACAGATCAAAAGCGGCGGTCCTGTAACAGTCACCCATCGTGAAATCAAACGTTACTTCATGACCATTCCCGAGTCGGTGAGCCTCATCCTGCAGGCCGGTTCAATGGGCAAAGGCGGTGAGATTTTCGTCCTTGAAATGGGAGAACCGGTACTCATTAAAGATCTTGCCGAGCAGATGATACGTTTGTCCGGCTTGGAACCGGACCGGGATATCAAAATCGAATATATTGGGTTACGTCCGGGGGAAAAACTTTTTGAAGAGATCTTTCATGAAAGCGAAGATCTGCGCGGCACAACTCATCCGAAATTGCAGCTGGCCCGTGCCCGCCAGTGTGACTGGGGTTGGCTGACCGCTGTTCTTGACGATTTGCGCAGTGCGGCAACCAGTCGTGATGTGCCGGAACTCATCAGGCACCTGCGTCAAATCGTGCCCGAATACAACGGGCTGCATGTCAGTGACAAAGGCAAAAACACCGTCAAGCCTGTTCCCCTCAAGGTTGTCGGAGGAGGCCAGGTTCATTAAATTCTGATCTGGTCTTTTGCCGGAAACATCTGTCTGTAAAGATACCCGGAAAGCCCGATCATCAGACCAAGGAGAAACAATTCCTGGTTGTACCAGTTTTCCGGCTGCAACAGCGACAGGCAGGAGAGGACAAAAAGAAACTGGTAACCGATCCTGTGAAAACGCAGGATTTCACGCAGCACATAGATGTTGATAACCGGCACCACCAGGCTGAGCAGCAAAAAGACATCAAGAACACCGAATGAAAAGGCGGTGATAAGTTTTTTTGTTGTGATAAACAGCACTAGCAGGGCAAGCAGCAGATTGATTACCTGAAATTTTTTTCTGTCCCGCGGCAGAGAGCTGTTGTTGAGGAAAAAAAGAACCTTAAGCGGCTCCTTGTTGTTTCTGAACACTTGCCAGATTTCGGCTTTGCTTTTCCCCTTTTGCAGATGTTCCTCAATTTCCTTCTCAAGTTTGTCCGTCATTTATTCTTTCCTTTATTTTCTTGGTCGACATGGTCTGAAAAATCAGCTATATTAAAAAGTTCTTATTTTTAGAATCAATTGCATTCATATGAAAAACTTACCAGAAAAACAACGAATCGTCATCACCGGTGTTGGGCTTGCGGCGCCCAATGCCAGCAGCCTCGGGGATTTCCGCAGAAAGCTGCTGGCCGGCATAAGCGAGATCCAGACTATTGATCTGCGCTATGTGGGCAAGGTGCACGCCGGCATATGCTCTTTTGATGAGACAAGGTATCGCAAGAAAAAAGAAAACAAGCGGGGAACCCGGGCCGGCTGCATCGGGGTCTATTGCGCCAATGAGGCCCTGCTCGATGCGGGAATTGATTTCAGCCAGTATGCGAGAGAAAGCACCGGTGTTTATATCGGTCTTACCGAGCATGGCACCGTTGAGACGGAAAATGAAGTCTATAATATCAGTAAGTTTGATTATAATGTTGATTACTGGACCCACCACCATAATCCGCGAACGGTTTTAAACAACCCGGCCGGTGAAATTACCATGAATCTTGGTATCACCGGCCCCCATTATTCCGTGGGAGCGGCCTGTGCGGCCGGCAACGCCGCGCTCATTCAGGGGGCGCAGATGATCAGGCTCGGGGAAGTTGATATGGCTCTGTGCGGCGGCATTTCCGAATGCACCGGTTCATTCGGAATTTTTGCCAGTTTCAAGGCCCAGGGAGCATTGGCAGAGCATGACGATGCCCAGAAGGCCTCCCGGCCATTTGACCGCGATAGAAACGGTATTGTCATTTCTGAAGGCGGCTGCGTGTATGTGCTGGAACGGCTTGATCGTGCCCTGGACCGCGGCGCCAGGATATATGGTGAAATTGCGGGCTACGCCATGAACTCGGATGCCCGTGATTTTGTCCTGCCCTATGGTCCGCGCCAGGCCCAATGCATGCTGCTTGCCTTGCAGCGGGCAGGGCTCGCCCCTGCGGATATTGATATCATCAATACCCATGCCACCGGCACCAGGCAGGGTGATGTGGAGGAGTGCCGGGCAATAAGGGAGGTTTTTGCTGCGAGCCCCTCAACTTATATCAATAACACCAAGAGCGTCATCGGACATGCCATGGGCGCTGCCGGTGTTCTGGAGCTGGCCGGCAATCTGCCGTCCTTTGAGGATGGCCTTGTTCATCCGACGATCAATCTCGATAATCTCGATACGGATTGTGCTTTGCCTAATATTGTCGCTCATTCGCCAAAACAGCTTGACAATATTAGCACAATTTTGAATAACTCATTCGGCATGGTCGGAATCAATTCCGCCGTGATTGTCAGAAAATTTGTAGAAGAGCAAATTTGACCAAAAGGTTATGGGTGCTGCTCTCGGCATGCCATTTAGTGAATATGGAGTAAACATGACACGTGGTGAAATAAAAGACGTCATTTTAGAAATAATCGCAGATATCGATGAAGATGCGGATATGGATGGCCTTAATCCGGATGAACCTCTGCGCGATCAGCTTGACCTGGATTCCATGGATTTTCTCGATATCGTGATGGAGTTGAGGAAGCGTTACAAACTCCAGATTCCCGAAGCGGATTATCCTGAACTGGCCACGTTAACCAGCTGCATCAATTACCTGGAACCCAGATTAAAGGCTTTGTAATGAGGCTGCTGCCAAGGTCGTGAGGTCGGGTCTATGAGTTATTTGGCACTGTATGGCGGTCAAGAGGTTCTTCTGAGACCGTCGGAAATTAATGACGTGTAAAACAGCCGGTGGCTGACTATTCTCTCATTATCATCGGCGGCGGCCTTTCCGGCTTAGCCGCCGGTATTCGTTTCGCCCGTTTCGGCGGCTCTGTTCTGATTCTTGAAAAACACGCCATTGCCGGCGGCTTGAACTCCTATTATTTCCGCAAGGGATTCCTGCTGGAAACCGGTCTGCATGCCATGACAAATTTTGCAGACCCCGGGGACAAACGTGCCCCGTTAAACCGTCTCTTCCGACAGCTCAAACTCTCCCGCCATGACTTCATCACCCATGAGCAATTTTCCTCTCTTATTCATTTTCCCGGAGATAACACTCTCCGTTTTTCAAATGATTTTCCCCTGCTGCTGGATGAGATAGCCACCCGCTTCCCCGGACAAATAGATGGGTTCAACAGGCTGCTTGCCCTGGTAAACGGATACAATCCTTTTACGCCGGATAAATGGATTTCCACCCGCGCCATGCTGGGCCGGTTTCTGCATGATCCGCTGTTGACTGACATGATCCTGCTGCCGCTCATGGTTTACGGCAACAGTGAAGAGCATGATATGGATTTCTCCCAGTTCGTCATCATGTTCCGCTCCATTTATCAGGAGGGTTTTTTCCGCCCGGACGGCACCATGAAAGACTTCCTGGCTCTGCTGGTTGATCAGCTCACCGCATATGGCGGAGAAATACGCTATAACAGTCCGGTGGAATCAATTGGCCTGACCGATCAGCAGGCCAGCCACGTAAAGCTTGCAAACGGAGAAACCATTACCTGTGATGCCATTATTTCAACCGTCGGCGCACCAGGCACCTTTGCCATGCTCTCACTGCCGCGGCAGGAAGAAAAATATGCGGGCAGGATGACTTTTGTCGAATCGATTTATATCCTGCCCCGGCAGGCTAAAAAAGAGGTGAAAAGCGACCATACCATCATCTTTTACTGCCTGTCTGATCAATTGCCTTACTGCCAACCGGTAAAACCCGTTGATACCAGCTGGGGTGTGATATGTTTTCCGGAAAATTTCCAAGGGATGCCTTTATCCGACAACTTTCAGATCCGTATTACCCATGCAGCGAATTATGATCTGTGGAAAAAGGCAGCACCCCTGGAATATAAGGCGATGAAGCAGGAGTGGGGCGCGCATTCCAGGGAGATTACCGCTAAAATCATTGGGAATTATCAGCAAAACATTGTATATGAGGACAGTTTCACGCCGGTTACCATTGAAAGGTTCACAGCAAAGGCCCGCGGCGCCGTCTACGGCAGTCCGGTGAAAGTAAAGGACGGCAGGACCCCCTGCCGCAATGTTTTCATCGCCGGGACGGATCAGGGCTTTCTGGGCATTGTCGGATCCATGCTCAGCGGGGTGACCATTGTTAATCAACATATATTAACAGACAATTGATATTTGGCGGGTTGCGCAATTTTTTGCGACCGCCGGGTCTGGCAGCTGTCCCCTTATTTCCCGGGGTGGAGTCTGCTGATCCATTTTGTTTGTGCGGTTTGTCTCGATATCTCACATCATTCGCCTGTTGCAACTTTTTGCGACTTCATGATATTGCATAAGGTGAACGGACGAGGCCTGTTGCTGATGTCGGTTCGATAAGCGAGGCAGGTCCTCATCACTGTCAATTATTATCTGGCTCAAACGTATCTATTTCAAATGGTTTATCAGTCAATAGAAAAGGCAAAAGACAAATACGACGTCATTGTGGTCGGTTCAGGTCTGGGCGGACTGACGGTCTCCAACCGTCTGGCACGGGCAGGGCATCAGGTGCTGCTGCTTGAGCATCACCATCGGCTGGGAGGGCTCGCTACCTGGTTCAAGCGTAAAAACCATATCTTTGATGTCTCGCTCCATGGTTTTCCCTATGGCATGGTAAAAACATGCCGTAAATACTGGAATGAGGCGATCAAGAACTCCATCGTCCAGCTCAGACATATCGTTTTTGATAATCCCCAGTTCTCTCTGACAACCACCTTTGACAGACAGGATTTTACCCGGATCCTGCAGGAAAAATTCGGCATTGCCGGCGCGGTGATCGATGATTTTTTTATCACGGTGCGGAAAATGAACTTCTATGATGATCTGGCCATGAGCACCAGGGAGCTTTTTGAACAGTTTTTTCCTGGCCGCACTGATGTGCACCGGCTGCTCATGGAACCGATTACCTACGCCAATGGTTCGACCCTCGATGATCCGGCCATTACCTATGGCATTGTTTTTTCCAACTTCATGGATAAAGGTGTTTTTACCTTTCAGGGCGGGACGGATCATCTGATCGGCATGATGAGTGATGAGCTGGAAGCCAACGGGGTCACCATCTGTACCCGGTCGAAGGTGGAACGCATTATCATTGAAAAGGGCATGGTGAAGGGCGTTATGGTGGACGGCAGGGTGATCAGCGCCCCCTGCGTTATTTCCAACAGCGGCATTACCAATACCGTTGACAGTCTGGCCGGGCGGGAGGCCTTTCCCGATGATTTTCTCGCCGACTTTGACAAGGTCAAAATAAATAATTCCAGCTGTCAGGTCTATATCGGCATTAAACCGGGTGAGTCGTTCCCTGCTGTCGGCGACCTGCTCTTTACCTCAACCGCACCGGACTTTGATTCTCTTGAGATGCGTGATATGAAAACAAAGAGCCGGACCTTTTCCATCTATTATCCCCAGACCCGTCCGGCAAATCCCGATTATACGGTTGTTGCCTCCATGAACGGCAATTATGATGACTGGGCAGATCTTACAGATGAGGAGTACAAGGCTGCCAAGGAGGAGATGATCGAGCGTTCCCTTGTTGATCTGGAGCGCTACATACCGGATATCCGCAGCAAGATCGACTGGCTCGAGGCCGCCACGCCCAAGACCTTTAGCCGTTATACCCTGCACACCAAGGGAACCTCTTTCGGGACAAAATTCCCCGGACTTGACATCTCCCGTAAAATTTTCAAGGTTGTCCCCGGCCTCTTTCATGTCGGGTCGGTGGGGATTATCATGTCCGGCTGGCTGGGGGCCATCAATTACGGGGTGATTGTGGCCAATGATGCCGATGCGTTTCTGAGAAGCTGATCATGGCTGAATTTACAGGACAGAAAGTTATTGTGACCGGTGCTACCCGGGGTCTTGGCCGGGCCATCTCGCTGGCCTTTCTGCAAGCAGGGGCAACGGTTGTAGGCCTTTATGGCGGCAATGCCAAGTCGGCTGAGGATTTCCAGAGGCAATGCGCGGCCCATGGCGATCTTTTACATCTCCATCAATGTGATGTGAGCGACTATGCGGCGGTTGAAGAGCTTTATGGCCGGATCGAGCAGAAGTTCGACACCATCGATGTTCTGGTCAATAATGCCGGGATCCGCCGCGACTCGGTGCTGGCCATGATGAAAGAGGATGACTGGCGCCGGGTCATTGATGTCAATCTTACCGGCTCCTACATCATGGCGAAATTTGCGGTCCAGCTGATGATGAAACAGAAATACGGCCGTATCATTTTTATCACCTCCCCCATGTCCCATATGGGTTTTGCCGGCCAGGCCAATTATGCCGCCTCCAAGGCCGGCCAGATAGGCATGATGAAATCGCTCTCCAAGGAAACAGCCAAAAGAAAAATCACGGTCAACTGTGTGTCACCAGGGTTTATCGCCACCGAGCTGATCAATGATCTCAGCCCGGAACAGCTCAGTGAGTACAAAAAAATGGTGTCCATGCGCCGTTTCGGCACACCCGAGGAGGTGGCTGACGCGGTTCTCTTTCTTGCCGGGGCAAAGGCGGCTTACATCAACGGCGCGGTGCTGGATGTCAATGGCGGACTCTAAGGATTTCATATTTGCCAGGATTCCCCATCGTCCTCCCTTTCTCTGGGTGGATAAGGTGAGAAGCATTGACGGTGACAGTCTGATTGCTGAAAAAAGTATCCCGGTTGACCTGGACATTTTTCAGGGGCATTATCCCCAGTACCCGATTCTGCCCGGCGTCATTCTCTGTGAGGCTGTTTTCCAGGCCGGCGCCCTGCTGATTGCTGAGCTGATCAGACAAGACAATAATGGGGAAAACGCCTCCGCAGCTCAGGGAGTTCCTGTGTTGACCCGGATTAACAGCGCCAAATTCAAGCGGGAAGTCAAGCCGGGGGAAACCATCACCCTTGAAGTCAAGCTGAAGGAGCAGGTCGGCGCTGCCTGGTTTTTAAAGGGCAGAGTGCTGGTGCATGATAAAACAGCGGTCAAAGTTGATTTTGCCTGCGCCCTGTCAAACGTCATGAACCAGAACCGGCAAGAGGGTAAATCTTTATGAAAGACAGGCAAGGGGATGCAACCCGGCACCAGGCACTTCATCAATCATGAGTTTTCTTAATTTACAGGATAAGGTTTTTGTCGTTTTCGGACTGGCAAACAGGAAGTCGGTGGCCTGCGCCATTGCCGGCGCGCTGGTCGAGGAAGGCGCCGAGGTTATTCATGTGGTCAGGAGCGAAGAGAGGCGCCAGGCCGCGGCGAAGCTGTTTCCCGCCGCCAGGGTGTTCATCTGCGATGTGGAACAGGAGGAGAACATTGTCCGGGTGCGTGATGAAATCGCGGTGTACCTGGCCGGGAAAAAACTGGCAGGTCTTGTTCATTCCATTGCCTACGCCAATTACTCGGAAGGTTTGCAACCCTTCCATGAGACGCTGAAAAAAGATTTTCTCCAGGCCGTTGATATCTCCTGTTTTTCCCTGATTTCACTCTGCAATCATTTCAAGGAACATTTTGACCGGGATGCCTCGGTTGTCACCATCTCGATTTCCACCACCAGAATGGCGGCGGAAAATTACGGCTACATGGCCCCGGTGAAGGCGGCGCTGGAATCGTCCCTCGCCTTTCTGGCCAAAAGTTTTTCCGCCTTTTCCAGGGTGCGGTTCAACGCCGTCTGTCCGGGGCTGCTGAAGACTTCAGCCTCAGCCGGCATCCCCGGCTATGTGGACAGTTATCTCTTTGCCGAGACGGCAACCCTGCGCAAAGCCGCGGTGCAGACCAGGGAGGCCGCGGATACGGCGGTTTTTCTGCTGTCGCAGCGCTCCTCCGGCATCACGGCCCAGTGTCTGGTGGTTGATGCCGGCATGGGGATCAATTATTTTGACGCGGATATCGTCGCCAGGGTCGTTGGTTGATTCGCTATGCGTTATCGTCGCGTCTGCCTTTATCCCCCCGCCTACGAGGCGCCTCCCCATGTGGTGACGTCAGAAACCCTGGAGCAGCGGCTTGCCCCGCTCTATCAGCGTTTAAAGCTGCCTGAGGGCCGGCTGGAGCTGATGAGCGGCATACGGCAGCGGCGTTTCTGGGACAGGGACACCAGGCCGAGTGACGGTGCTGCCGTTGCCGGCCGCAAGGCCCTGACCCTGGCAGGGGTTGATCCGGGAGAAATCGGCTGCCTCATCTTCACCTCGGTTTCCCGCGACATGCTTGAGCCGGCCACGGCCTCCTTTGTCCACCATCAGCTGGGCCTGCCGGAAAAATGCCAGGTTTTTGATCTGTCAAACGCCTGTCTCGGCTTTCTCAACGGCATGACAATGCTGGCCAATATGATCGAGCTGGGACAGGTGAAGAAAGGGATGGTCGTTGCCGGAGAAACCGCCGAGAATCTCGTCGAAACCACCATCCAGCATCTGTTGACCGATGAGTCTGTTACCCGTAAATCGGTGAAATCAAGTTTTGCCTCCTTCACCATCGGTTCCGGCGCCGTAGCCATGGTGCTGGGTGACCGGGAGGAGCATGATACAGGGCATCTGCTGTGCGGCGGAGCAATCCGGGCCAACAGCAGTCACCATAACCTCTGCCGGGGTGGACACAGCAGCAATGAGGGCATTCTGATGGCCACGGACTCGGAAGAGCTCATGAAGCGGGGAGTAGAGACCGCTTTGCTCACCTGGCTTGATTTTCAGGCCGAGCTGGCGTGGGCTGATGATGCCATCGATCATTTCTTCTGCCATCAGGTCGGCCGGGCCCATGCACAGCTCCTGTTTGATACATTACAACTTGATTCAGAAAAAAATTTTGAAACATTGCCGTTTTGGGGTAATGTGGGATCAGTATCCGCTCCATTGACCATGGCTGTTGCGCTGGAGCAGCAGGTTCTGCGCGCCGGTCACAAGGCAGCCCTGCTCGGCATCGGCAGCGGCATCAATTGTCTCATGCTTGGCGTGGAGTGGTAAAGAGAGCGGGTAGTGGTGTTCGATGACCTGATTTTCACAACTAAGGAGAGAGGACATGACGGCACAGCAGGAAAGATTCAGGCTTTTATTTGTTGATGACGTCCCGGCAAATATCAGAATTCTGGTGGAGATGCTGCGGCTGGAGTATGATGTCATCTTCGCCGATAATGGCCCGGCCGCCCTGAAACTCGCAGCAGAAGATCCCCAGCCGGATCTTATTCTCCTCGATATCATGATGCCCGGAATGGATGGTTATGAGGTGTGCCGGAAACTGAAGGAAAATGAAGCCACCCGCGGAATTCCGGTGATGTTTATCACCGCCCTTGTTGATGAGGAAGATGAGGCCATGGGTCTTTCCCTGGGTGCGGTTGATTACATCCGCAAACCTTTCAACATGGCCATTGTCAAGTCCAGAATCAAGACCCATCTTGACCTCAAGCATCATCGTGACGAACTGCAGCAACGCACCGAAGAGTTGATCGCCCTGAATGCTCAACTTGAAAAGGAAATTCAGGAACGGAAAAAAACAGAAGCCATGGTGCAGGAACATCTGGGCTATCTCCAGCAGCTGATCAAGGATAATGCCTTCCCGTCTTCTTCCCGTGACCGCTCATCCAGCGAAAATACCTCCGGCTAGAATGACAGAGTCGCAAGCCATTGCTCATGGCTACCCCTTTTCCCCCTGTTCCCACCAGCTTCCTGACGGCAATATTCTGTCCTATCTTGATGTCGGGCAGGGACAGGTCGTGGTCATGCTGCACGGCAACCCCTCCTGGTCGTTCTTTTATCGCAATCTTGCCGCGCTCCTGAAACGGAGATACCGGGTGATCGTGCCGGACCATCTCGGCTGCGGATTTTCCGGCAAGCCGCAGGATTACGCCTACTGTTTGAAAAACCACATTGCAAATCTGGAGCATCTCCTTGGTGCCCTGCAGATCAAAAAAGTCAATCTTGTGGTGCATGACTGGGGTGGCGCCATCGGGATGGGCTATGCTGTCCGGCATAGGGACCGGATCAACTCTCTCGTCATTTTCAATACCGCCGCCTTTCGTTCTGCCCGGATACCCTGGCGCATCAGGGTCTGCAGGACCCCGCTGCTGGGATCTCTGTTGATTCGCGGCCTCAACGCCTTTGCCGGTGCGGCGGTTCACATGGCGGTGGCGAAAAAAATGCCCGCTGCAATTGCCCGGGGCTATCTGCTGCCCTATGATTCGTGGGAAAACCGCATCGCCACCCTGCGTTTTGTCCAGGATATTCCTTTGACAGCGAAAGATCCGTCCTGGCAGACCTTAACGGAAATTGAGCATGGACTTTCCTTTTTTAACCATACCCCGATGCTGATCTGCTGGGGAGGCCGGGATTTCTGTTTTAATGACCATTTCTATGAAGAGTGGCGGGCGAGATTTCCCGGGGCTGAGAGCCATTACTTTACGGATGCCGGCCATTATCTGCTGGAAGACGCCTTTGACCGGATCGGTCCGCTGGTTGAAAAATTTCTGGCAAAGCATGCGGATGCTTATCATGATGAGTCCGCCAAAACCATTGTCGATACCAGATCGCCATCCGAGTAAGGTCGGTTCGCGAACCGCCCCTGCCGCATCAGTGAACTCCGTATGACATGTGAGGAAATTAAACTGTTACGAATGTATCAATCATCAATTAACCATTGCCGTTGTTACCCATGTCTTACAACATTGCCCAGACCCTTGATGCCGTAGCGGCAAAGTTTCCTGAACGCACAGGTCTGATTGTGCCCTCCGGAAAAGGATGCAGACGCTGGACATTTGCCGAACTCCAGGCAAACAGCGCCCGTTTTGCCAATGTGCTTGCGGAAAGTGGCGTAAGGAAAGGGGATCGGGTCATGCTCATGGTCAAACCCTCCATGGAATTTGTCTGCCTCACCTTTGCCCTTTTTCAGATGGGCGCCGTGGTGATCTTGATTGACCCTGGTATGGGTTACCGGAACCTGCTGCGCTGCATCGGTTCGGTCAGGCCTACGGTTTTTGTCGGTATCGGCAAGGCCCATCTCTTTAAAACCATCTTCAGGAAATCCTTTGCATCCATCAGGATTTCCCTGCTGGCCGGCCCCGGCTTCTGGCCCCTGGCCGGCTCACTGGCGCGCCTTGCCCGTCATGCCTCGGCCGCATATGACATGGTTGACTCAGGCCGGGATGAGCTGGCGGCCATTATTTTCACCACCGGCAGTACCGGCCCGCCAAAGGGGGTACAATACACCCATGGCATCTTCTCCGCCCAGCTCCGGTATATCCGCAACTATTACCGCATTACCTCCTATGACCGGGACCAGCCGGCCTTTCCCCTCTTTGCCCTTTTTTCAACGGCCCTGGGGGCCTGTGCCGTCATCCCTGACATGGACCCGTCCCGCCCGGCCCGGGTCGATCCGCAGAAATTCGTCAAAACAATGCAGGATCATGATGTCACCTATTCCTTCGGTTCCCCGGCCATCTGGAACGTGGTCAGCCGCTATTGTCTTGAAAAAAAGATTACCCTGGGGGTGAAGAAGATTCTCATGGCCGGCGCGCCGGTGTCCGGCGAGCTGGTTGAACGGGTAAAAAAAATCATGGCCCCGGGGGGAGAGGTTTTCACCCCTTACGGCGCCACGGAGTCACTGCCCATTGTCTCAATCAGCGGTACGGAAATTCTGGCCGAGACATGGCCCTTGACGAGAAAGGGCAAGGGCACCTGCGTCGGCCGGCCCTTGCCCGGTATTGAGATACAGATCATGGAACCCGATGAGGGACCTGTCAAAAATTTGAACGAGGCGCGTCTGCTTGCCTCCGGGACAATCGGCGAAATCATCGTCAAGGGGGATGTGGTCACCAGGGCCTATGACCACAATGAGCGGGAAAACAGTCTGGCCAAAATATCCGATGGCCAGTCCTTCTGGCACCGCATGGGCGATATGGGATACCTTGATGAAAAGGGGCGCCTGTGGTTCTGCGGCAGAAAAGCACACCGGGTGCAGACAGAGAAAGGGACCCTCTACACCATCTGCTGTGAGGCGATCTTTAACGAGCACCCCAAGGTCTTCCGGTCAGCCCTGGTCGGCATCGGAGAACCCGGTCGTCAGTTGCCGGTGCTGATTGTCGAACCAAACGAACGGATAGGCGATGAGCAGGATTTTTTCACGGAGCTGGCCGATCTTGCCCGGCAAAACAGCGCGACTGCGGGTATCAGCCGTTTTCTCATCCATCCGTCATTTCCGGTTGATATCCGGCATAATGCCAAGATCTTCAGGGAAAAACTGGCGGTGTGGGCCGCGGAAAAGATCGGGGAGACTGCCCTGTGAAGCGCGTGATCGTCACCGGCGGCGGCGGTTTTGTGGGCAAGGCCGTGGTGCGGTTGCTCCTGGCCCGCGGCATCGGCGCCACCGTCATCGGCCGCAATGATTATCCCGATGTGGTTGAGATGGGGGCAACGGTTGTCCGGGGCGATATCCGTGATCGGCAGTTTCTCACAACGGTTTTCAGGGACCACGATACGGTTTTTCATGTGGCGGCCAAGGCCGGCATCTGGGGGGATTATCAGGATTATTTTTCCATCAATGTGCAGGGTACGGAAAATGTTCTAGCCGCCTGCCGCAGTAACGCTGTCAAAAGACTGGTTTATACCAGCACCCCCAGCGTGGTGTTTCGCGGCGGGGATCTCACCGGTGTTGATGAAGGCGCCCCGTATGCAGTACAATTTCTTTGCCATTATGCCGAAACAAAGGTGCTGGCAGAAAAAATGGTGCTGGGGGCAAATTGCCGGCAGCTGCTGACTACGGCCTTGCGGCCCCATCTGGTGTGGGGACCGGGAGATACCAATCTCATCCCGCGGCTGCTTGCCCGAGGCCGCAGCAGGCAGCTTAAAATCGTCGGTAGCAGTGACAACCTGGTGGACATCTCCTATATCGATAACGTTGCCAGCGCCCATCTGCTGGCCGCCGAAAATCTCGAAAATGCAGCCAGCGCGGCCGGGCAGGCCTATTTCATCTCCCAGGGGGAGCCGGTTAATCTGTGGAACTGGATCAATGAGCTTTTTAGCCGGCTGGAAATCCCCCCGGTCACCAAACAGGTCAGCTTTGGCAAGGCCTATGCCGCGGGTTTTGTCTTTGAGAAGCTCTACTCTTTGTTTGGCAGAAGCGAGGAGCCGCCCATGACGAGATTCCTGGCTGAACAGCTGGCGAAATCACACTGGTTTTCCATGGCAAAAGCCCGGCGGAATTTGGGTTACAACCCTGCAGTGTCGACGGCAGAGGGTGTTGACCGGCTGGTGGCATGGCTCAGAGAGAATCAGGGCGGAAGCTCCCCGCCTTTTTAATCATTCCCCTGTCTGTGATGTTTTTCACTGGCAGGCTGATTTATAGGCAACCGGGTTACAAAGTGGAGGCTTCATGTTTGAGAGGAAGTGAGATATCAATCCACACAAGATTACCGGCTTCCTTGCCTACATTGATAATGCCGCCGTGATTATGAATCACGACCTTGGCAATGGGCACATCCATGATATCTCCGTTTGTCGCCCCCTTGGCAAAGGGGTAGGCCACGGCAAAGGGATAGAAGAAGTCTTTAATGTCATCGTCCGAGATAAAGGGTACGGGGTAGGAGAGGGTGATTGTCGCATGCTCGCCAATCTTTCTTGTCGCCACATTCATGGCACCTTTCTGACCCATGCGGTGATAGGCGTTTTCCATAAGGTTGATCAGCACGGCCTTGAATTTCGCCGGGTCGAGTTGCAGCTGGGGGATTCTCTCATCAAAGGATGCTTTGACGGAAAAGTCTTTAGCCGGGTATTCCGATCTCACCGTATCAACTGCCTTCAATACGATGGAGTTCAGGTCGGCGGGCAGCAGGTGAACGGACTGGGGGCCAATATAGGCCAGCATCATCAGCAGAATTCTTTCGAGTTTTTCCACCTGCTCTACGATCAATTCTCCCTTTTTCGTTCTCGGGTCAGCTTCGTCGAAAGTTTTGATCAGCCTTCTGGTCAACCCTCCGATAGCGGTAAGAGGATTCCTCAATTCATGGGCCATGCGGGCGGAAATCTGGCTTAAGGTTTCCAGCTCCTCGGATTGCAGAATTTTTTCCTGCAGTTCTTTCTGGGTCGTCACATCGATGACAATCCCATCCATCCGGATAAATTCATTGTCTTCGTCATATACGGCAACGGCATGATCAACCCCATAGACGACATGGTGATCAGTGTGAAGCATCCGGTAATCGATATGGAGATCTTTTCCCTCCCGCAGACATCCCTCTCGCCGGGCAACGACCCGCGCCCGGTCATCTGGATGGATGTGCGCATCCCACAATGAGTGATGGCCGTTCAACTGCTCAGGTGACACCCCCATCATCTGTTCAATAGATCTGTTTAAAAAAACGGCCGTTCCGTCTGCTGAAATCATATAGACAATCATGGGCACATTTTCGACCAGGGTGCGGTATGTTTTTTCTGATTCCTTGAGGTTGCGGGTGCGGTGATCGACCATTACCTCCAGATTCTGCGAATAACTCTTGAGCCGTTTCCGTGAGGCTTCCAGGGAAGAGAGCATCTTGTTGATGGAACGGGCCATGGTTCCCAGTTCGTCAGCGCTTTCCTCAGGGATCATGGTATCGCGCTGGCCGGTGGAGATTTCTTCCGAAGCCTTCACGACCTCTCGAATGCGCTTGACAAAAATGACGGAAACGCACCAGATGAAAATAATGGAAAAGACAAGGGCGATAGAGCCAATGACAATGGCAATGGTGCCGTATTGCTTGAGAAGAGCCAGGGTAGGGCTTCTGTCAACACTGATTTCAACCACCGCGACCACCCGGGTGGAAAAATCGCGGACCGGACCGGAAATACTGGCGAGATGGCGATCATCCACTTTTCCGTCCTGAATCACCACTTCCCCGTTATCGTAACAGCGATTGAAAAAATCAGGGGTAAGCAGCCCTTTTTCCATGGTTGAAGCAAAAATCCTGGGATTTTTAACCCCAGGAGTCTCCAGGGTATACAGCAGAAGATCCGTTCCGTAGTTTTTCTTGAACTCATCCAGGAGAGGCTGTTCCAGGGAAAGCCCGATCTCAAAAGTGCCGATCTGTCTGCCATCATGAAATACGGGCACCACGCTTCGTATACCGAGGCCAAAGACTCCCGCCTCAATGCCGCCGACCCCGGTGCCGGTTTGCCGGGCCAGATTAATCGTATGCCGGTAGGACTCCATGTCATCGCCGTAACGGGTCAAGGCGTGAAGACGCAGGAATGAGGTGGCCGGTGGTACATGAAAGTGAAACTGCTTGACATCAAAATCCTTTTGCAGGGTTTCATAAACCGGCAGCAGAAGCGCGATCATCCGGTCGCGGTCCCTTGCGGCGAAGGCGGCTGCTACCACAGGGTTTTTTGCCACCGTATAGGCAAGGCCCATGGCCATGTTTTCCTTGGACACAATATCGTCAAGAAAATACTGATATTGATCTCTCAGGCGCTTTGCTTCGTTGACGTGAATAAGGCTGTCCTGGAAACGGTATGAAACGGCAAACAGGGAAGCGGCTCCTATGACAGCAAGGAAAAAGAATGGGATAATGAGCTTCCATTTGAGGCTGATATCTTGAAAACGAAGTAAATTCAATAGGAACCCTGGGAATATTAAACTCTGCGGCAATGGGTATTATGCCTTGCAATCAGATGACCCAGTTGCCGTAATTTTTTATTTTTATGTTTTGCTAACTATAAAAGATTGCAGTGAAGTTCACAAGTATTGATTTCAGGCATGTTTTAACGATCAATGGTTGCCGGTTTCTCTATGTGTTATATCAATCATTAATATTGGCCTTTATTATTCCAGGCCTCATGAATTATGCGGTTTTTCAACATGATATTATTGTGTAACATGCTGTTGGAGCTTCATTTTGTTGTTATGATATATAAAGTTTTTTGTTGAGTTTCATTTTTTTTTCCACATATAATAGATGGAAGACTTTGCTATTATGCGAGGGTGTCGCATTACTCAATGATTTCATAGCATTTTGTCATTTAATGTATTTACGGTTGGCAAAACCGTAAAGCTGCTGTGCCGGTAATAATCATTCAAAATCTGGATTAATAGAATGGCGGATTACCATGTTGAGATGAAATGTTACCTGGTCCAGACTTGTCCGGGAGTGTTTTTCCCCGTATTGCCGTAATATCACGTTTGTTTGGCGGAAAGGCAGCATTCATTAAACATGTTCATGTTCAATTTCAGGAAACAGGAGGGGTGTAATGAAAAGGTTGGTAGTCCTTGTTTTATTATTTCTGTTGGGGAGCATTCAATGCCAGGCGCTTGCAGAGACACCGAAAGAAATTCTCTTTGCCAGCGAGGAGTGGACCGATGCCACCAACAAAGACGGGACGGGTCTCTACTGGGACATTTTCCGGGCGGTATATGAACCAGCCGGGGTGAAGGTGAATTTCATCATCCGTTCTTATGAGGGATCGATCAACCTCGTTACAACGAACAAAGCTGATGCGGTAGTCGGCTCCTATGAGAATGAGATCAAGGGGATGATCTATTCCAAAGATGCCTTTGATGCTGATTCGATCGTTGCCTTGTTTAAAAAAGGCACTGTCAGCAATTGGCAGGGCAAGGAATCTCTCAAGGGGAAAGCGGTTGCCTACGTTAAAGGCTACTCGATTGCCAAATACCTTGGGGTTCCGGTTGAGCAGAAGGAATTTGATACCCGGGAAAATATCCTGCAGGTGTTGGACAAAGGCCGGGTTGATTTCTACCTGGAAAATGAGGATGATCTGGATGAGGCTCTGGAGCTGAATATTGTCGACAGGAATAACTTCCAGAAAGAGCCGGTGATGGAACTGGGACTGTATCTTGCCTTTCCGGATAATGACAAGGGCAAGGCGCTGAAGGCCATTTTTGATGAGGCGTACCCGAAGCTTGTGGACTCCGGTGAAATACAAAAACTGCTGACAAAATGGAACTGGTAAGCCGGGTGAAAACAGGTCCGCTTATTTGCAGCTGGATGAGGTCAGAGGTCGCGGCGTAAGGAAATATGTTGCGGTAGTTGTGCCCAATTGACGATTGCCATGAATGACGAATATCATCAATCTTAAGGGTTTTTTTCGCATCTGTTCGATAATTCATGCATGTCGGAGAAAGTTATGGGTTTGATAAAAAGGGAGAAAGCAGGAGTAACAAGCGTTCAGACCAAACTCGCTATCCTGATTAATGCGGCCACAACCCTTGCCCTTATCTCCTTTGCCGTTGTCAGTTATTTTATCAACAAGGCCAACATGGAGGCCGGGCTGGAAAAGTGCATCAGCATGACCTCCCTGCGTCTTGCTGAAAACCTGAAAAATCCGCTGTGGAACCTGGATAAGGAAAAGGCTGAGAACATCATGGCGGTTGAAATGCTTGAGGGGCAGATTTATGCCGTTATTGTCTGGGAAAGTGATGGTGAAACGCTGTTTTTGGGAAAGCAGAGAGATGATCAGGGTAAAATTATTGATTATGTCGGACAGTTCAGCGGAGATTTGCTGACCAAACGTACGGAAGTGGTCAAGGATGAAGAAAAATTAGGGATCATTGATGTTTTCCTCTCTACGTCATTCATGCAAGAGAAACTGTACAGGTCGACGATTAATATCATCTGTGCGGTGGTGGTATTGAATGTTGTTTTGACCGCACTCATGCTGCTCGCCTTCAGGAAAGTGCTTACCAATCCTCTCCGCAAGGCCATTGTCGCGATAAACCACAGCCGGGATCAGCTGGCGATAACAAGCGAACAGGTTGAGACGGCCAGCCGATCCCTGGCGGATGGTGCCCAGAACCAGGCTTCCTCTCTGCATGAAACCTCATCCTCCCTTGATGAGATTTCCTCCATGATTGAGATGAATGCCGACAACTCGAAAAAAGCCAACGACCTCATGCAGGAAACCAATCAGGTGATCAGCAGGGCAAACGGCATGATGTCCGAATTGACCGCATCCATGGAAGAGATCTACAGATCCAGTGAGGAGTCATCCAAAATCATCAAAACAATTGATGAAATTGCCTTCCAGACCAATCTCCTGGCCCTGAATGCCGCGGTCGAGGCGGCCAGGGCCGGCCAGGCCGGTGTCGGCTTTGCCGTGGTGGCGGATGAAGTGCGCAATCTGGCCTTGCGGTCGGCAACTGCTGCCAGAAACACCAATGATCTTATTGCCAATACCGGAGATTTAATAAAAAAGGGCACGCATCTGGTAAAAAACACGGAAAATTCATTCTCAGAGGTAACAGACAATGCCGGCCGTGTTGGCAACTTCCTGGGGGATATTGCCACTGCTTCAAAGGAACAGGCCCAGGGAATTGATTATATCAACAAGGCCGTGGCTGAAATGACGGGAGTCACCCAGCATAATGCGGAAACGGTATCCTATTTGTCTGAAGCCGCCCAGGTCACCAATCAACAGGTGGGCGAGGTGAAAGAGGTGATAGACGAGCTGGCCGATCTGATCGGCCAGAAGACTGCGGCAGTGGCAGCTGCCGGAAAAATAATACCTGACCGGCAGCTGCCACTGGCGGAGGATGGCATCGTTCCAGCCGAGGCCGGAGGCTGACGGCAGGAGTTTTCGCTGCGTCTGTTGCCCGTTCGTTTTTTTTTCAAAAAGGTCTGCTGCCGGTTCCGGGTGGCAAAATCCGTGCATCTCCCCTTGGGGATGAGCTCTGCTGCTGGCTGCCCAGCCAATAAGGATCCGCTACTCCCCGGCGGTATGCTGCCAGGCCCTCAGGTGATGAATTGACCCTCAGGTTGGAATGCGTTTCATCTTTGTTCTGCCAGCGTTCATGCCAGTAAACCGCGGCCTTGACCCGCGGATACTCTTTCTTGTATGCGGTAAAAGCCTGCTCGAGCCAGGCTGCCTTATCGCCTGATTGCGGGAATTCCCCGACCCCCCACTCGGCGACCACCAGCGGTTTGTCGGCATCAAGCCGGCAGAGATCCCGATAGCCATTGTCCATGGCCTCTGCAAAGGAAACCCACCGGCTATCGGGAAAGAGCTTGCCGTAGGCGCTTAGAGCCAGAATGTCCACCACATCAGAGCCGGGATAGTAATGACTCAGGGCATTCCACGGGGCGCCGGGAACGGAAAAGTTGTTTGCATGAAACACCCAGAGAATTTTGCTGGCACCACGGGCTTTTACCCGTGCCGCCACATATCGGTAAGCCTGTTTGTAAAGCTCCGGACCAGCGTATCTGGCAGGCTGGTCCGGAGTTGAGATGAGCTCTCCTCCTCCATAATGCACCCCGGACCAGGGAAACCATTGGCCGTTCATCTCCAGGCCCCAGGATACCAGCAGCGGTTTATCAACGGAACGGGCCTCATCAGCCCATTGGTCGATATACCCGTCCCACTTGCCGGTCAGAATATTATTCAGACTGAACCTGTCAGGCGGCCTCCCTTCCACATAAGGCCTATCCCAGGGGGACCAGAAGATCAGCGGAATGGAACCGTGGCGGATAATGAGTTCAACGTTCTTTTTCGGGAATTTCTGTTCTCCCCAATAGCTTGAAGAGGCAATGACGGCCTGGTGCTTGCCAACCATGGTTTCGAATTTTTCAATGGCCTCGAGCGTCACATCGTCTTCGTATTCCCCGAAGTCGATATATGCCCCGGTAAAGGCACCGGCAGCGGGAAACTCAACGGTGTTGCTTTCCCCGGCTACAGCCGTTTTGCCTGCCTGGCTGACAGGCTCCTGAGCGTTGCAGCCCGCCAGCAGAACCAGCAATAGCAACAGCAGAGCGGCCGGCTGTTTGAACGGGGCGGAAAAGCACTTTATCACCACTTGGTCCCTTCCCCTCATTTTTTCACCCCCATCTTTCATGATCTATATAACAAAGTTTTAGTTTTTAAGGTTAATTGAGGCAGACCTTTCCAGCTTGCCCCAGCCAACCAGGGCACCCTTGGCTGCGCGGATAATGGATTTCCAGACCACCCAGGCGAGCAGCGGGCGGTAAAGAAAACGCATCGGCAGGATACGCCATGCTGCTGTGAGAGCCACCCCCTCCATCCAGCAGGCCAGTGCCGCCGTCAGCAGATCCATGGAAAGAAAAGCACATAAATACAATAAAATGGCGAATTCCATGTCAAAAAACAGAGAAGAAATAAGCAGACCATCGACCAGCGGGCTGACCGCCACCAGCAGTATCTGAAAAAGCCAGATGGAAGGCAGACTGAACCAGCCTAAGGCTTTGTGTCTTGGATTGCCGACCAGATCCCGGTGTTTCCAGAGACATTGGAGGGTGCCGAAGGCCCAGCGAAACCGTTGTTTGACCAGAGCGGGGTAGTTTTCCGGCGCCTCTGTCCACCCCACGGCCCGGGGGGCATAGGCTATCCGAAAGCCGGCGCGGTGCAGGCTCAGCGTCAGATCCGTATCTTCAGCCAGGGTGTCACTGCTGATCCCGCCCGCAGCCATAACAGCCGAGCGGCGCCAGGCGCTAACCGCTCCAGGCACCACCGTGATACAGTTCAGCTGCTGGTAGGCCCGTCTGTCGAGATTGAAACCGCAGGTATACTCCAGGTCCTGAAAACGGGCGATAAGGGTCTGTTTGTTGCCGACCTTGACATGCCCTGATACGGCACCGACCTGTTCATCCTGCATGGATTGCACCAGATGACCGATGGTATCGGGCTGGAAAAGAGTATCCGCGTCGAGGGTGACGATTATCTCATGGGCAGCGTTGTGGAATCCGGCCCGAAGGGCGCGAGCCTTTCCCAGATTGTCCTGACGGAGCAGCTGGAGACGGGGATCTCCGGCTGCGATTTCCATTGCCACCGATGCCGTTCGGTCTGTGGAACCGTCATCAACCACGATGATCTCGATTTCCCCGGCATAGTCGGTGCGCAGCAGGTTTTCGAGGGTGCGGCCGATAACCTTTTCTTCATTATAGGCGGCAATGACAATACTGATCGGCGGCAGGAGGCCGTCTGCCGGGGCAGCCGGGGGTGAGACAGGTTGACGGCTGTGGCTCTGGGCAAGAATCGCCACAATCAGGGTGCGCAGGGTGACCAGAATGGTGGCCACGATCATGAAGGCCCAGCCCAGTTGGCCAGCCACATGCATGATGCGGAAGCCGCCGTCGCCGATCAGGCGCAGCAGTGGCTGATCGTTTGCCGGCAGCGGCGGCATGAGCGAAGTGGCAGATGCCCCGAGCAGCTGGCCGAGGGAAACCAGGCGGTCGCCACGGATTTGCAGATAATCGACGATCAACGGCAGGGCGGCGACGGTTTGGCTGCGGTTGCCGCCGGCATCGTGCAGCAGGATGACGTTGCCCTGGAGACGCTGCTCCTTAACCCGCGCAACAATGGCATCCACTCCCGGTCGAGACCAATCCTCCGGATCGATGTCGCTTGATACCGTGAGATAGCCAAGTTCCTGGGCAATTTTAAGCGGCACCAGTTCCTCCTGGGAATGGGGTTGGGAATCGGCGTTGTAGGGCGGCCGGAACAGAAAAGTCGAATGACCGGTGATCGTTTCAATGAGACGCTGGGTGGCATTAAGCTCAAGCCGGGCACGTTCCCCGGAAACATCTGCCAGATTTGGATGGGTGTAAGTATGAACGCCGATTTCATGTCCCTCCCGGGCAATCCTCTCGACAAGTTCAGGATGTTTCTCCATGCGCTCACCCACCATGAAAAAAGAGGCCTTGACTCCCTTGGCCTTCAGGATATCGAGAATGGCCGGGGTCCACTGGGGATCAGGTCCGTCATCAAAGGAAACAGCCACATCATCCGGGCGTCCTTTACCCTGGTGGCTGATGGTGATGTAGGACGGAAAGGCCTTATAAGTAAGGGTGAGTTTGCCGGCGCCATCCACTGCTATCTCACGGTAACCGTTGGCGCGATTGTCCTCAACCATCAGAAAGTTTCCGTCACCCAACTGGGCCACATCATCTTGCGGGACAAGGGGCCGAAGAAGGTCAAGGGCGGCGGACATGACAGGAACGGGCCGTGCCAGAGGCAGGACCTGCCAGATGGCAGGATCTTCGGTTCCCAGCCGCGAGACGGCAATTCCGCCGGCATGCAGCCGACGGGCGGAACAGACCTGGTTAAAAAACGTCACCCCGTCAAGGAACCAGACCGTGTGTTCCGTATTCCCATCCATATAGGAGAAGTGGGGATTATACAATGGCTGCCGGGAACGGCAGTCATGCAGACCGGCTCGGCCAGCCCGGGTCAAAACATCGGCAAAACCGATGGTCCGGGCCACTTTCTCTCCTTGCGCCCAATCGTAACCGTAAGCGCCGATGGCAACGACCCACTGAGAAGGTTGGCCGTAGGCGAGCAGGGTCTGCAGCCAGCCGTCAAACCAGGGCTGGGAGGCGATGGGGCCGGGAGGATCGACTTCCGAGTTTTCATCATGGAGAACAGCCACAAAACGATCGACAACAGCAGCGAGTGTCTCAAGGTCAAAGGCTTTCAGTTCAAGTCCCATGGGGATGCACAACCAGAGCTGCATCTGCTGCCGGTGGAGGGCCGCGGCCAGACGGCTGAGTAGAAGGGTAAGAGACTGCTGGTAAGCCGGGTCGATCTGGTTCCAGTCAATGAGCACGCCACCAGCCTCCGCCTCCATGAGATGGTCAAGCAAGCGGGCGATAAAACGATCCTGCCGTGCCGGCGGGCCATTGATAAGTCCCTCGACCGCCTCAGGTTGCCAGCTGTCGCCGACCAGATTGCGCAAGAGCGGCAATAAGATAATTTTTTTGTCTTTTACCACATCCTGCAGCTGCCGGTCGGTTTGCACCTGCAGGGTTCCTTCTCCATCGATAAGGGTCAACCATTCCGGGCTGACATGGGTCAGTTGCCAGGCATGCGCCACGAGGGAATCATAACTGTCCGGATCCCAGCCGGCATAGAAACCAAGACGGACCTCGGGGAGGCCGGTGTCCATCTCCGGTGCGGCAGGAACATGGGACGGTGAGGAGGCGGGTGAAAGTCTCTTGGTTTTGCTGAAACGCAGCCAGAGCGGCACTGCACCATCGGAACCGGTCAGGTGGTCCTGAAGCTGTAACCCGTTGCGCACATGGGCCCGGAGCTGCTGGACATCGGCAGGCAGCTGCAGCTGCGGTGTTACGATGAGATATCTCACAAAAAGCACTGTCCCAAGAAAAAAAAGCAAACCGGCAATCATCAGGACAAGACGCAGTCGCGGCCAACGTTTGCCTCTCGCATCGCGAAAAATAAATAACGAATCGTCAAAGTCAGCCATGGACGTATTCCATATACTGCAGCGCCACAGAGGATGTAAGCGTGTTTATCTTCTGAAAAACGGATCGGCGTTTCTGGAGAGATTCAGGAACCGGTTCGCCCGGCAATGGGATGCTTTTCGTCTGAATCGTAAGACAGTAGGATAATCATCAAGGGAAGAAATTTAATTGCCGATGGTAACATGGAGGAACACAGGATACAAGAGGGATTTGCAAGTTTACCTTATAGGCAATTTTGTCCGGCGAAGGAATAAAAAAACGCGCAGCCTCAGCTGCGCGTTTTTGGGTAATGGGTATTACTGGTTGATCTTAGTGATCAATACTTGCGCCGGCTCCCCTGGGGAAACGGATGTTTTCCACCATTTCCTGAACGTCTGCAGGCGGTGGAGGGGTGATAAAGGAAACAAGCAGTGTGACGACAAAATTGATGAGCATACCGACGGTTCCGATACCTTCAGCGCTGATGCCGAGGAGCCAGGGGGTGCCGCCCAGGAACTTGATATTGACAATGTAGTAAAAGGTGAAGGAAATACCGGTAATCATACCGCAGATTGCCCCTTCGCGATTTGCCCTTTTAAAGAAAATGCCAAGAACGATAATCGGGAAGAACGATGAAGCGGCAAGGCCGAAGGCAAAGGCGACAACCTGTGCCACAAAGCCCGGAGGATTGATGCCGAAATATCCTGCCACACACACGGCCAGTCCTATCATGATACGGCCAACCAACAGCCGCTGTTTTTCTGTGGCGTTGCGGTTGATGAGCCGATAGTAGAGATCATGGGAGATGGAGGAGGAAATGACCAGCAGCAGGCCGGAAGCGGTTGACAGGGCCGCGGCAAGACCACCGGCGGCAACGAGGGCAATAACCCAGGGGGGGAGATTGGCGATTTCAGGGTTTGCCAGCACCATGATGTCATTGTCAATGTAAAGCTCGTTTTTATTGTCGGTTGGACTGTTTGAGAGAAGTTCCTGGCCATAGGAACCCTTTTCCCCGGTAAATGTTGGTTTGCCGGCGAAGGGCGCACCGGGGGAATACTCAATGGTACCGTTCTGGTTTTTGTCAGCCCAGGCAATAAGGCCTGTTTTCTCCCAGTTCTTGAACCAGGAAGGAGCCTTCGAATATTCGATGCCGCTGATGGAGTTGATCATGTTGTAGCGGGCAAAGGAAGCGATTGCCGGGGCGGTGGTGTAGAGGATGGCGATAAAAAGCAGGGCATAACCGGCACTGAGACGGGCCGCACGGACACTGGGCACCGTATAGAAGCGGATGATGACGTGGGGCAGCCCTGCCGTACCGACCATCAGCGCCATGGTGATGCAGAAAACGTCCAGCATGGACTTGCCGCCCTGGCCGAAGGCTTTGGTGTATTCGGCAAACCCCAGATCGGTGTTGAGTTGATTGAGGACATCCAGCAGATATTTGCCGGCATTGGCGCCTTCTGCAATGGTGGAGCCGAAGCCGAGCTGCGGCAGGAAAGTCCCTGTAATTTTCAATGAAATGGCAACAGCCGGCACCAGATAGGCAACAATAAGCACCAGATACTGGGCCACCTGGGTATAGGTGATACCCTTCATGCCGCCTAGGGAAGCATAGAAGAAAACGATGGCCATACCGATGAGAACGCCGGTGTTGACGTCCACCTCGAGAAAACGGCTGAAGACGATGCCGACGCCGCGCATCTGGCCCGCAACATAGGTAAACGATACAAAGATGGCACAGATAAGGGCGACAAAACGGGCAATATCCGAATAATAGCGGTCACCGACAAAGTCCGGAACGGTGAATTTGCCGAATTTCCTCAGATAGGGCGCCAGCAGCAGAGCCAGGAGCACATAACCGCCGGTCCAGCCGAGCAGATAGATTGAACCAGTATAACCCATGAATGAGATCAGACCGGCCATGGAAATGAAAGAGGCGGCGCTCATCCAGTCAGCAGCGGTTGCCATGCCGTTGGCGAGAGGTGAAACACCGCCGCCGGCAACATAAAATCCACTGGTTGTCTTCACCCTGGAAATCCAGGCTATACTCAGATAAAGGCTGAAGGTGATTCCAACCATTATGTAAGTCCATGTCAGAATTGACATTATTTTTTCTCCTTTATGAATTTGTCTTTAAAGTTCAGTATGAATGTCTTGCGGCCAGACCTGTAATACGATCTCGCTCCGCTTGCATCGGAAATTGTTCCATTTTAAGGGCAGTTCCTGCCTGCCGAATCGTGTTTTTGCGAACCGATTCGCTGCGGTTCCAAGACATATGCGATTTTTGTTTTGTGAGAGTAGTGACGGCAGCTTTATGTCAAGATCGGGGCAGGCTGCTTTGTCCTGACGTTCCGGACTCGGATGAATCCATTATTCGTGAACGTCGAACTCTTCGTCAACTTTCTTCATGATAAAGTAGTAAATGAAGATAAGGGCCACAAAGATATAGATGGCGCCTTGTTGAGCAAACCAGAAGCCAAGCGGAAAGCCGGCAATTTTAATGGCATTCATCTGATCGACAAATATGATACCGAACCCGTAGGAGACAATTGCCCAAATGGAAAGCAGGACAATCATCAGTGAAAGATTTCTTTTCCAGTACATTTTCAAATCTTTTTTCATTCATTCCCTCCGTTGTAATTTGTTTATGTACAATTGTGAATCTGCATGCTGATAAGTCTAAAGACGGAATATTTCCAATCCGCACTGTTTGCACAACGTTCAATTTCATATAGAAAATCAATAAAATAAGATCCCGATAAACACAAATTGCGGTGATACGAGCTTTTAAGGAAAAAATCAATAGGTAGATTTACAGAGCCTGGCGTGTCTGGAAATGGAACAATTTGAAAAATTGATGTGAGTATTAATACTTAGATGAAAATATTGAGAGAGAGCAAAGTGATTTTTTTTGTTTGCGCGGAAGATTTATTCGACAAGGTGGTTGCATGAAATCGCGATGGGGGAAATTCCCGGCTGAAGACTGGCATGAGCAGCCGGCAGCCTGCTTATTCGGCTATCTGGTTCAGTTCGAATTGTTTCCAGGAATGGATTTCTCGCTGCAGCTGGAAATTGCAATACAGTTTGAGAGCCGTTGCCGCCTCTGCAAGCGATTTTCTGGAGATCTTTAGACGATTGAGTCTTGGCAGGGGCAGGGACCTGGCCATCTGCATGGTTTTAATAGCCGGCATTGACAATGAAATCAGCCCGATATCATTGGTCCGGCAGCAACGCGCACAGACAATACCGCTCTGCGCCGGGCTGAAATGATAGGGCAGGGCAGTCGGGTCCAGTGTCCCGCAAACGAGGCAATGTTCCAGCACAAGGCCCATGCCGAGCATATCGAGCATCTTGATCTGGAAAAAAATGACGGTTTCAGCAATGCTGCTGCCGCAAAGTTCATGCAGACACCAGCATAGCAGCTGGAACAGCGGCTCGTCACTGTCATTTTCCCTTGTCCAGTGGTCCATTAATTCACAGACAAGCATGGCTGCCGTGTAGCGATGATAATTTTCACGTAATAAGGGGAAAGGGTTCAGCAGACTGGCATTGTCGATAAGGCCCAGGGTGGAAAGGCGGCCTGGAATGATGGTGATATCCAGCAGGGAAAAGAATTCAAGTTTGTTGACAAAGCGTTTTTTGCTTCGCTTGGCCCCTTTGGCGATGGCCTTCAGCTTGCCGAATTGCTGGGTGTAAAAGGTAACAATTTTATCTGATTCGCCATAGTCCGTGACCTTCAGGACTATGGCGCGAGACTGGAGAAAAGACATTATTGCCCGGGAGGCGGTGTCTCCTGTTGGTCAACACTGCCGAAAGGAGCGTTTGCTGTGGAGGGTTCTCCGGCCTGTGGGGAGACTGGCGCTGTCTGGGACTGCCCAAGGTTTGCCCCGGATAACCCGGTTCCCTGATTTTGACTGCCGGAGTCGCTCGGCGCAAGCCCGTCGGCATCGGGTGCAGTTGCAGATGGGTAAGCATCATTAGTTGTTGATGGTGAATGATACTGCTGGGTTTGAGCAGGGGTTTGCACGGTTTCAAATTTCTCATTGATCTGTGATGAAAGAGAGCCGCTGCGGCGAATCGTCCCCGGGTCTGAAGAGAGAAAGAAGTAGTATCCAAGGGCGATGAGCGCGAGGAGAACGAGTATGATAAAAATTTTAGGCAGGCTGAAAAAATAGGAAGATTCAGCCAGTTTTTCATTGTAGAAAACATCATGATTTCTAATGTTTTCCTCATCGGTATGGGCCATTTCCCGTTCATAGCGTTCGAGCACTTCCTGCTGGTCAAGACCGAGGAATTTCGCATACAGCTTGATAAACCCCCTGGAAAATACCTCGGCCGGCATTTTACTGCGGTCATTGCTCTCTATCGCTCTCAGAGTCCCAATGTTGATACAGGTTTGCTCGGCGATCTCCTCGAGGCTGAATTGTTTTTTTATCCGTTCACGCTGCAGATAGCTGCCCAGGGATTGTCCTGTATCGGTATCGGTCGAGTCGTTGATTTTTGACCGGTTATGTTGGGAATCTTGTGCCATTTGGCTTCAGTCCTTTAGCAGGGATAATGGGGCCTTATCGCGGCCGACACCCTGTCCGAATGAAAGTGGGAGATCAGAGGAGTTCCTTTACATAAGAATTTTCTCGTAATTCCTTGACCCAGTATTCAAATTTTTTCTTTAGTTCCTGGTCGTAAAGTGTCGTCCTGATTTCTTCCTTTACATTTTCCAGAGGGGCCTGGGCAATAACACCGTCACTGCTTTTTGACAGGAGTTTGAAGAACTGGAATCCTGCAGGGGTTTCGATGACGGGACTCACCTCGCCGGGATGCAGGTCCTTGATGGACTGCCACATATAGTCAGCCAGCTCTTCTTTCCTGAAAGTGCCGATATCGCCGCCATCCACCCCGGAAGGCAGGTCTGAATAACTTTTAGCGATTTCATTAAAGTTTTCTCCTGCCAGGACCATTTCTCTCAACTGCTCCGCACGTTTCAGGGCCTCTTCTTTTGAAGCGGAGCGGCCACTGTCCTCCCAGCCGCTGCCGAACTGCAGGATATGGTAACCATCAGCAGAGTTGTGCTGCACGTATTTATCTCTATAGTATGCCTCGATCTGTTCATTGGTGATCACCACCTTTGAGCGGATTTCGTAACTTAACAGTCTTGAGCGGAGAATCTGATCGTGCACGGATGAGCGATATTTTTCCTCAGATACCCCCATGGACGCCAGCTGTTCCCGGAACTGTTCCACGGTAAGGCTGTTCTGTTCCATAATCCGGTCCATGGCTGCGTCGATGTCCGCATCGGCAACCTCAATCTGACGTTTGGCCGCACGCTGGAGAAGAAGTTTGTGATCAATCATACTGCGCAGTATTTCTCTGCGCGCTTTCTGGATGGCATCATCCACCTCGTCGGCGGGGGCTTCTGCTCTGATTTTTGCAAATGTCGGCGCAGCCTCTTCTTCAAGCTCCGAAAGGGTGATGACGTCGTCGTTTACCACGGCAACAACCCGATCAATAAGTTCTGCGGCAAAAGTCACAGGGGCAAAAAAAAGATTGGCAATCAGAAAAAAACAAAAAAAAGTTGAGCGGGCTTTCATAAAGACCATAGGGGGAATTATATTTTTAAACATGCGTTAGCCAAAACGAATGCGGCATGTTGACCGCAAACAGACGGATTTTATCATACAACGTTAAGGTTTAGTATTTACGATACTAAGCGAGGGCCTGCAATACTTTTTTAATTTCACTGAAAAGAGACTCGTTACTTTCTGTCTGCAACGGCACGACGAGCTTTCCATCAGGGGTAAAACGCATTTTGTTCTTGCTTTTGCTTACCAGCGCAAGAATATTTTCAGGCTGCACCGGTGTCTGGTCGAGGAAAGTAAAAACAAGGCTGCCCGCTCCCCGTTCAAGTTTGCAGATTTTCAATGTCCGCAGGGAAAACTTGATGGTGATAATCCGCAGCAGGTTGATCGTTTCCTCCGGAATTTCTCCATACCTGTCACGCAGTTCATCCTGCAGATCCTCATGTTCAAGTTCATCCCTGATGCTGGTGATTTTCCGATAGGCGATATATCTTTGATCGCTGTCGCCAATATAGTGATCAGGAATAAAGGCAGAGATGCCCAGATTGATTTCAGGTTCGACCGCAGGCTCCTCAGGGGAAAACTCTCCATCTTTGCCCCTTCTTTTCAGATCTTCAACCGTTTTCTGCAGCAGATCAAGGTACAGATCATAGCCCACAGCCGCGATATTGCCACTCTGGGATTTGCCGAGAATGCTTCCGCCTCCTCTGATCTGCAGATCGCTCATTGCCAGTTTAAAGCCGCCGCCCAGTTCATTGTAATCCATCAACGCCCGCAGTCTCTGTCGGGCGTCCCTGGACAAGCCGTCCAGGGAGGGGACCAGCAGATAGGCATAAGCCTGTTCAGAGCTCCTGCCCACTCTTCCCCGCAGCTGGTATATTTCAGCCAGACCGAACCGGTCGGCGCGGGTGATGATAATGGTGTTGGCGTTGGGAATATCAAGGCCTGATTCAATGATCGTGGTGCAGACCAGCACATCCACGTCTTTTTTGACAAAGCGGACCATGATATCTTCAAGCTGCCTGCCCGGCATCTGGCCATGGGCCACGGCAATTTTTGCCTGCGGCACGAGCTGCTGCACCCGGTGCGCCGTTTCATGGATGGACTGCACGCGGTTGTGGACGATAAAAACCTGGCCCTTACGCTGCAGCTCCTTGATCACTGCCTCTTTGATGACCAGGTCGTCATGCTTGGCCACAAAGGTCTTGACCGCCCGCCGCTGACTGGGTGGAGAACTGATAACGGAAAGATCCCTGATGCCGAGCAGGGAGAGTTGCAGGGTGCGCGGAATAGGGGTGGCGGTCAGGGTCAGCACATCCACATTGGTTTTGAGTTTCTTTATACTTTCCTTATGGGACACCCCGAAGCGGTGTTCTTCGTCAATGATGAGCAGGCCGAGCCGTTTGAAAACAACATCTTTTGACAGGATGCGGTGGGTGCCGATCAACAGGTCAACCCTGCCGTCTGCCAGCTCCTTAATCACCTGTTTCTGTTCCTTGTCGCTGCGAAAGCGGTTCAGGCATTCAACCTGCACCGGAAAACCGGCGAAACGCTCCCTGAAGGACTCAACATGCTGTTCGGCCAGCACGGTGGTCGGGACGAGCATGGCAACCTGAAAACCATCCTCAATAACCTTGAAAGCGGCACGGACCGCCACCTCGGTCTTGCCGTAGCCGACATCGCCGCAGACCAGGCGGTCCATTGACTGATCGGAAGAGAGGTCGGTGATGACGTCATTGATTGCCTTGAGCTGGCCGGAAGTTTCTTCATAGGGGAAGGTTTCTTCAAGCTCGTTGAACAACGGGTCCGGTTGGCTGAAGGCATGGCCTTTGGCCAGCTTGCGTCTGGCATAAATATCGAGCAGTTCCTGGGCCACTTTCCAGACTGCTTCCGTCACCTTCTGTTTGGTTTTTATCCAGAGTTTACCGCCGAGTTTATTGATTTTCGGCTCTTTGTCCGAAATACCCTGGTACTTGCTGATGGTGCTTAAACGATCAACCGGCACATAGAGTTTGTCATTGCCTTCATAGGTGATCTGCAGGTAATCGTTGGCCACGCCGTTTAACGACATGTTGATGATGCCGTTAAAAACACCGATGCCGTGATCAACATGCACCACAAAATCATTGGGGTGCAGTTCTTCAAAACGGATGCTTTCAGCGGGGCGTGAGTGTTTTTTCTTTTTTCTGGAGCCCAGCCTTTTTTCACCAAAGAGTTCATTTTCGGAGAGCACATGCAGACCTTCGGCCGGCAGGTCAAAGCCGGCACTTAAAGGGGAGGTGACCAGGGTCACATGTGCTGGTCCGGCCTGGTCAAGCCGCAGCGGCGCTTTTTGTTGGCGTAATTCGATATCGTAATGGGAAAGCATCTCAGCCAGATGGAGGGCATGTCTTTCCGTCCGGCAGGCCAGGACGACCTTGTCATGGTCCTGCTGCCATTCGCTCATCTGCTTGACCAGCGGGGCGATAAAGCCTCCCTTTTTCCGGGACAGTT
>ENA-ORXD01000631-ORXD01000631.1-sediment-metagenome-genome-assembly--contig:-NODE-631-length-41138-cov-3.826599_pt1 | contig 41138 bp, 28 predicted proteins | sample MGYA00237862_ERZ511471 | MGnify/ENA metagenome assembly ERZ511471 | reverse complement strand
GAATCGGCGCCCAGATCCTCTACAAAAGAGGCCTGAGGCTTAACTTCCGCAAGATCGACGCTCAGTTTTTCCGCAATGATTTTCTTGATTTTATCTTCGCCTGACATATTGACTCCTTTCATATATACATACCCCCGCTGACATGAATCACCTGGCCGGTGATATACCCGGCCGCCTCGGAGGCAAGAAACTTCACCACCTCTGCAACATCTTCGGGTTGGCCAATGCGCCCCAGAGGAATCTGGGACACCATGGCTTCTTGAACCTTCAGAGGAAGCGATGCGGTCATATCTGTCTCAATCCACCCCGGCGCCACCGCATTCACGGTGATCCCCCGGGGCGCCAGTTCCTTTGCCGACGCTTTGGTCAGTCCGATCATTCCGGCCTTTGAGGAAGCGTAGTTGACCTGGCCTGCGTTCCCCATCACGCCGGCAACCGACGAAAGGTTGATGATCCGACCGCACCGCTGCTTCATCATGATCCTGGCCGCTGCTCTGGCGCAATGAAAAGACCCTTTCAAATTGGTATCCAGAACATCGTCCCAGTCCTTTTCCTTCATTCGAACCATAAGGCCGTCGCGGGTAATTCCGGCGTTGTTCACCAGAATATCCAGGCGGTTGAAGCGGGACGCTGCAAACGCAAACAGCTCCAGGATCGAAGACTCGTCGGCGATGTCGGTGACAACCGGGATGCAATTCTTTCCCAATTCCTGGGCTGTAGCCTCGATCTGGCCGGCTGTACGCGCAGCCAGCACCACGGTCGCGCCGTTCTCTGCCAGCGCCGCCGCGATCGCCCTGCCGATCCCGCGCCCCGCGCCGGTCACAATCGCCACCTGCCCGCTCAGGTCCACCTGGATCTTGCTTTCACCCATTACACCCTCCCTTACACTATGGTCTTCTACGCCGCGAACCGGGAACACCAACTTTTGTTATTGTAGCACAGCGGTGCGCTGCGGTGATTCAAAAGCTGCCGGCAGAACAACCTGCCGGCAGCCAGATGAAATCATGTTCCTGGAATCTCAGCCAGGCCCTTAACCGTGCACCGGTTCGGCGATGACAAACAGCCGCCCCCAGGAATCCTCCTCGCCCTTCGCGATGCAGGTCTGGAACACCAGCTGGTCGCCTTCCCGCCCATAGGTCTGGTCAAACAGTTCGGTCGCGGTCAGGATCGGGGCGATGGCGTTCTGCAAGCCGATGAATTCGGTGCTGATGCTGTCCGGGTTGACCGCCTTGTAGCGCTGGATCTCGCGCACCCGGTAGAGGACCGACCTTCCATCGCCGTACACAATTTTGACATCCTGCCCCACTTGAAGCCCAAAGAAAGCCTCTCCGGCCAGGTAGTTGTGGGCCATCAACCCCACCGTATCGTGCTCTTTCCCCATGGCAAACTGGGTCGCCACACCCGGCTGATCCGAGACATAGGCCGGGCTGCCGTAAGGCTGCTGAATGACCGGCAGCGCCATCAGGCCTACCGCGTACACTCCGACCACCTGGTGCGGTCTGCCGTTCTCCAGACTTTCAGAGAACATCCCAAATGTGGGCAGCGGCACGGGCGTCCCATCCGGATCCACACCCGCCCCCGGCACGGAAGCCGCCGCAGCCGTCGAAGCGGGAAAAACAACGCTCACCAAAACCAATAACCACACCCAATTTTTCAACCAGTAAAGTTTCGTTTGTTTCATCAAATAAGGTTCTGCTCCTTCTAAATCCCTGTTACCCCAACAGGCACGCGCGGTGCCATCCAGATTCCCATTCCAATTTCGGGAATCTGTCAGGGCAGCCCTCTACAGGGTGAATCCAATTCACTGCACAAAATGTTCAGAAATGGCCGCGCGGGACCAGCGGCCGGTTAATTGCAGTTTATATATCATAAATATCAGATTCGAGTCAAGCTTTCCCACAGTGAACCGCCCCAAAACAGGATAAATGTCATAAAAAGTGGCGCGATTCCGCGCAGGAACGACCCGCGCGCGGGTTGATTTGTGATATAATTTTCTCGCCCTCACGGGCCCGTAGCTCAGCGGCAGAGCACGCGGCTCATAACCGCTTGGTCGTAGGTTCGAATCCTACCGGGCCCACAAATCGCATTTTGTACCAGAGCCCTTTTTTTCAAAGGGTTCTTTTTGATTAAATTCGCCAACAGACCCTTTTGCGAATCCTGAAAGCTGTCACCTGGACTCTGCTACCTGACGGGGACGTTCTTAAGATCAACTTAGACAATCGCTTGAACACACCCTTCAACAGCGTTAAGATGGGTTTATGGATACCAAGAATAGTAATAAGAATATCTTGTCCCCAAAACAACGCGAAGAACTGCTCAGCGTCTTGAAAGCCCGTTTTGAGAAGAACATGAACCGTCATGAAGGCCATGATTGGGCGGCGGTACAGGCCAGACTGGAAGTAAGTCCCGAAAAGCTGTGGACGCTCAACGAAATGGAAACAACCGGCGGTGAGCCGGATATGGTTGGTTATGACGAACAGGCGGGCGAATACATTTTCTTCGATTGTTCCACCGAAAGCCCCGAAGGACGCAGAAATGTGTGTTACGACCGCGAAGCGCTGGAAGCAAGAAAAAAATTTAAACCGGAAACCAGCGCCATGGATATGGCAGCCGCCATGGGGATTACGCTCTTAACGGAAGAAGACTACCGCGCGCTGCAGAAACTTGGGAATTTCGACACGAAAACCTCAAGCTGGGTGCAAACCCCTCCGGATATCCGAAAACGCGGCGGCGCCCTGTTTTGTGACCGGCGTTACGATCATGTCTTCGTGTATCACAACGGCGCGGACTCTTACTACGGCGCCAGGGGGTTCCGCGGCGCGTTGAGGGTCTAAACCCTGCCCAGGCAGCCAGAGAGCCTGCCAGAAAATTCCAGAACAGCGGTATCGTTGTAATCGGTGGAGACAGAAATCCCTCTTGCCAACCTGACTGCTGGCTTTTTCCCCGGGTCCTGGTTTGATACCATGGGATATTTGCACCAGTAATCCTCAAAGGGATCGATTGCGATAATCGATGCTCTTTTGTGAACTGCCGTGTGGGGGACCAATAAAACTGGTCTGCGGGGAGAGAACGTCCTGGATTGTTCCGGGGCTAAGCAAAGTCCATCTTCTTGAGCAGGTCTGCCCGCACAAGCGCCAACCCGCTCCAATTCATCCCTTCAGCCACTTTCTTGACAACCTTATACCAGCACTTAAGACATCCTTTTGAGGTGTGCTATAAAGAATCACAGGCAGCATTCAATCCCGAAAGGAGTATTTAAAATGAAAGTCCTCAATATCCGGTTCGTTTCCGTCAATTCACAAGCAGACGATCTGATCCATTTCTTTGACGCGTTGGGCATGCCCCGCTTAAGCGAAGACCTTATGGCTCCCGGCGCAGAGGCATTTCCTGGCGCAATTTTTACCGCGGGAGAAAGCTGGGTAGAAGTATGGAAAGAAGGCCCTGAAATGCCCGCCGGGATCATGCTGCAAATCATTGTGGACGACGCGGACGCTTTCGCGGCACACGCCAGAAGCAACGGGCTCGACCCGCAAGGTCCGATGGATGCGCATGGCGAACACATTTACTTTCTTGAAGCGCCTTCCGGGCTTCAAATTTCATTCCAATCCAAACTGGTGTAATATGATAGCTAACAAGATGCTGCGGCCGGGCACCACGGCTCAGCATTGGTCCAGACACCCTTGATCGGAGCGGTCTATGAAAATGGCCGAAGAAATGCCTGCCAGCATGCTGGCCCCCTGCGGAGTTAACTGCGGGGTCTGCTATGTGCATTTGCGACACAAAAAACCCTGCCCAGGGTGTTGGGGAGGGGATGGTTCCAAACCAGGACACTGCCGGCAATGTAAAATCAAAGATTGCGCCGCTCAAAATGGGGTTGATTTTTGTGCGAATTGTTCCTCCTTCCCCTGCGCGATGATCAAACGTCTCGATAAAAGCTACCGCCAGCGGTATCAGGTCAGCTTAATCGACAACGCCATCCGGCTGAAAACAGCCGGCGCGGCGCAGTTTTTACGCGAGGAAAAAGAAAGGTGGACCTGTGTTGACTGCGGGGGTGTGATCTCTTTACACGATCGCGTTTGTTCAGAGTGTGGAAAGGCAATATAAGGGTTTGAAAAGCCGTGCCCGTCGCCACATCGCGACCGGTGTTCTACCTGGCAGGACCCATCATCGTGGTAATGCATGGACTGCCCTCCACGGGTGCGGTCCTGGCTTTATTGGTGCCGTAGTGCCTGAAATGAATTATCAACACGGACCCTTCCCCACAGCCTTTACCTGCTTCGCCAGATCAGCAATCTGGGACAGGATTTAATAGGACATCTGGATATAATGGATATGATAACGGCCTGGAGAAAGCAGATTCCCAAACATGACTCTCGATGAATATTTTGAAGGCCGGGAAGACTCACGGAACCTTTTTGAAACCTTGCGAGAAACCCTTGACGCGCTGGGAGAGACCCGGCAGCGGGTCTCCAAAAGCCAGGTCGCCTTTTACCGGAAGAAAGCCTTCGCCTGGGCCTGGATCCCCGGGATCTATCTCCGCGGCCGGCCAACAGCTCCACTGGTGCTGACTGTAGGGCTCCACCGGCGAGACCCCTCGCCACGCTGGAAAGAGATCGTCGAACCCTACCCTGGACGTTTCACTCACCACCTGGAGCTGTACACCCCGGCAGAGATTGACGCCGAGGCGCGCGCCTGGCTGCAGGAAGCCTGGGCGCAAGCCGGTTAAAACAATGGAGGAAACCCATGGGATATTATATTGACCTGAAAGCAATCTCGATCGATGACTATAAAGTCATTCTGAAAACAGCCGACCTGCTCCCCAGCCGGATGGTCCTTAAAGAAAACATCGATGTGGTTTTCAATATCCTCAAAACCCACAACCTGGAGACCGTGGAGGATCTTCAAAACGCGTTAAAAAACAACAAGAAAGTTCAGGATTTCTCAAAAAGCACAAGAATCCCAGAAGATTACCTTAAGATACTGGTCCGCGAGATCAACAGCTCCCACCCGAAACCGAACCTGATCAAAGACTTCCCCGGCATTGCACCGGATGTGGCGCAGAAACTGGAAAAAGCGGGGATCAAGAACACCCTGCAGCTGTTCGACCGGGTGCTGTCCCCGCAAAGCCGGGCAGACCTTTCCAGGCAAACCGGAATTGAGATGGACCAGATCCTGAAACTTACCCGGCTGACCGACCTCTCGCGCATCCGTTGGGTAAACCACACCTTCGCGGTGGTGCTGCTCGAGGCGGGTTATGACAGCGCCGAAAAAGTCGCCAGAGCAGATTACAGGGTCTTGCATCAAAGCGTGAAAGAATTGAATGAAAACAAGAACTTTTATAAGGGTACGATTGGCCTGCACGACATCAAGCTCTGTGTGGAAGCAGCCCAGGATGTGTCCCTGGATATAGCATATGGGTAGTGTAAGGCGGCTCACTGGTGCAGCTGCTCAAGTGGATGCATGATGAACGATTGGCATACTTCTCTAAAATATGATCCGCTGCCAGCGCTTCTTTCTTCCGGAAATGAGGCCATTCAATATTTAACGCGGCGCGACCTTGCAGAGGAACCGGTTGATCCAATCCAATGTTTGTGGCAACTGCCGCAAGCGCAGCGTATTCTCAAGAAACAGCAGCCCGATGGTTCCTGGCCGCGCCCGGGCGAGCAAAAACATGCCGCCATCAATTACGGCTTGATTGAAACATGGCGACAATTCCGGTTCCTGGTTGAGCAGTACGAGTTCACCAGAGAAAACCCGCAGACTGAAAAAGCAGCCGAGTACCTGTTTTCGTGCCAGACGGAGGATGGCGACATCCGGGGGATATTAGCCAACCAATATGCTACATACTATAGCGGAGCGATTATGGCGCTGCTCATCAAAGCGGGTTACGCCGATGATTCGCGCATCGAGAAGGGGTTCAAGTGGCTGCTGGCGATGCGGCAGGCGGATCAGGGCTGGACTATCCCGCTTTTAACCCACCGGCTCGACCGGGACACCCAATATCGTCTGGCCAGCGAGCAGGCTGAACCGCTTGAACCCAACCGCAGCAAACCATTTTCGCATAACTGGACGGGGATGGTACTGCGCGCTTTCGCGGTTCACCCAACACATCGTAAATCCGCGGCAGCCAGAGTGGCTGCCAGCCTCTTGAAGTCAAGGTTCTTTCAACCGGATTGCTACACATCCTACCAGGCTGCGAGTTACTGGCTGCGGTTTGAATACCCATTCTGGTGGAACAACCTGGTTTCTGCGCTCGATTCGATTTCCTTGATCGGGTTTTCAAAGGATGATGAACAAATCCAACAAGCCGTACAGTGGCTGGTTGATCACCAGCAGGAAGATGGTTTGTGGAAAACCACCTATGCCCAAGCAATACAAAAAGAATCCACAAAGACCAGAGAAATGCAATGGTGGGTAACCCTGGCAATCTGCCGAATTCTGAAAAGATTATCACTCTGAACAATCTCAACTGGGTTGCCGGATAACAGACAATGCAACTGAATTCACCTGGAGAGCTGTATGAGTGGATCACCAAAAATTGAACCTTTCATGGTCGCCCCATGTGGATTAAATTGCGCCCTGTGCCGGATCAGCTTCCGGGAAAACAAAATCTGTGATGGATGCAATGGCAGTGATTTGAACAAACCTAGATATTGCTTTGATTGCCAGATCAGAAACTGTGCGATGCGGGAGGGAACCAAACCCCAGTTCTGTTACACCTGCGAAAAGTTCCCCTGCGCCCGACTTAAGCGGCTGGATAAACGATACCGCACAAAGTATGGGTTGAGTATCATCGAAAACCTGGTAAATATCAGAGATAAGGGCATCGAAGAATTCATCCGGGAAGAAAAAATGAAATGGAAATGCCCCCGGTGTGGTGAAACGCTCAGCATGCACAAAGACGCCTGTTTATTTTGCGGAGCATCCAGATAATAACCGCTCGCTCGTGAACCTGCCTCTCTCCTGCGGGCTGCTGGCCGCGCCACAGGATAACATTCAACAGATCGTACCCCCGACAGTTTCCCCTTCTAAAGGCGGCTGGGAACCGCGTATTAATTCTTCAAAACAAACCATATTGTATTTGCTGGTGGGGATATCTATAATAAAAACAGTTATTGGTTGAGTGGGGAAGGTTTATAAGGGCAAACATCAACACTACTTATACACAGCATCAATCATTATCTCACCCTGAGGAGGGGTCACTCCATGCAAAATGAGATCATGAACTCCCTGCCCCGGCTGCTCGGCCTGCTGGGCTTGACTTTGTTTTGTGGTATTCTTCCGCTGGTATTTGCCGCAATCGCGTTCTTCTCTGCCAGAAAACGAGGTTCGTTGGGAAATAGCATAAAAAAGGCCAGTCAGGTTCCCATCGCCAGCCTCAAAGCTGGCAGCGCGCTGGCCTGTGTCAGCGGGCAGATCAAGCGGCTCGCGCCATCCGCGAGCCATGCGCTGCTGCGCCTGAAAGTGGAAATCTGGGACACAGGCGGTGAGGATGAACGTCCCGGATGGAAAGGTTTCACCGAGAAAATGATCACCTCGCCTTTCCTGCTGGAGGACAGCAGCGGCCAGGTATGGGTCAACCCCCAGCACATCGACAAAAATTTGTTGGGCGACGGCGCGCAGCCAAGCCAGGACGAGCTCAATGAGGCCATCGAAATCCTGGGGATTGACCCGGCTATGTTCCAGCACGGACAGTTTCGCTACATGTTATGGAAACTGATACCCGGACAAACCATCACCGTGCTGGGTGTCCCGCAACAGCAGGAGAACGCACTGTGGCTTAACAAAGCTAAAGACCAACCAATGATCGTGAGCAGCCTTTCCTACCCGCAGATCACCGTGGAAGTATCACAACAATCCTCCAAAGCCAGTGTGTTAACCTTGGTGCTGGGAATTCCAGGCATTCTGTTCCTGATCACCGGCTGCGTGCTGTTTGCCACCACCCTGCTAAAACTGCTGGCATAATAAAACAGCGTCTGGGTTAGTCCTGACGTCATTGGATCAGATGTACCCTTATCCTCCTTGACCCTTGCCAGTCAATTTCTCTCAATTCCCGGTCTGGCCTGATGGAATGCATGTGTTGTTCCCGCCGCGATCAGTGACAGTAGATCTACGCCGGCAAGCCAGAATTTACAATTAATTCCCCTGCTAATCCAGTTTCGTCTATAATAGATCAATCCTGCAAGGGTTTGTTCGCGGGCTCCTGTGCCGGGCACATGGGTAAAACGATACTGGCAGCAGCTTTTCCCATGATCATCTTTCGCACAGGTCTTGTTAGATAGAAAGGTGGCTTTTAATGGTGGTGCAGATCAAAGAAGTTAAAACCCTGAGAGATTTAAGAAGATTTATCCGATTTCCTCACACCCTTTACCGGGGAAACCCCTATTGGGTTCCCGGGTTGTTTTTCGATGAATACAATACCCTGCGATGGGATAAAAACCCCGCGTTTGAGCACTGCGAGGTGAAATATTGGCTGGCAACCCGTGATGGACAGATTGCAGGCCGGGTGGCCGCCATACTCAACCATAAACACATTGAAAAGTGGAAGCAGCGCTATATGCGTTTTGGCTGGATTGACTTTGTGGACGACCCCGCGGTCTCCGCGGCATTACTGAATGCGGTTGAGTCCTGGGCGCTGGAAAAAGATTTGACAGCCGTACACGGTCCATTGGGGTTCACAGACCTGGACCCGGAGGGTATGCTTGTCGAAGGTTTTGATGAACTCAGCACGCTGGCCACCATCTACAACCATTCTTACTACCCGGAACACATGCAACGAATGGGATACACCAAAGATATTGACTGGGTGGAGTACGAGATCACTGTGCCCAATGAACCCGTTGAAAAAATCGCGCGCGCGTCCGAAGTTGTCCAGCGCCGCAACAAATTGAGATTATTGATAGCACGCAACAAAAAAGAACTGTTAACTTACGCTGATGAGCTTTTCAATCTGTTGGATGCTGAGTACCAATTACTGTATGGGGTTGTGCCACTGACGAAAAAGCAGATGGAAGCATACATCCAGCAATATCTTGGATTTGTGACGCCCGAGTTCGTACCCATTGTGCTGGATGAAAACGACAAAATGGTCGCGTTTGGAATTGTCATGCCTTCTTTATCCCACGCGCTGCAAAAATCAAAAGGCCGGCTGTTCCCCTTCGGTTTTATTCATTTGCTGAAAGCGCTCAAAAAGAACGACCGGGCCGACCTGTACCTGATTGCTGTCAAGTCGGAATATCAGGGGAAAGGTGTCAACGCGATATTAATGAATCACATTCTGAATGTCTTTCAGAAACACGGTTTCACCAAAGCCGAATCAAACCCTGAACTTGAAACGAACCTGAACGTACGGGGGCAATGGAAACTGTTTGAAACGCGCCAGCACAAGCGGAGGAGAATCTTCATCAAGCACTTAAACGCATAAGCAGAATTATTGCGGACGCACTCATTCGTCCAATCTCCTCACGTTCTGACACAAGCCCTTCCATTCATGATTGGATCGATAATCATTTATATCGCTTTTCACCCAATCAACTTAATCCAGTGTTTTTGTTGAAAATTTTTATTGCTGATTTTCTCTTTTTCTATCTAATTTGACAATTTTTAGCTTCAAGTTACGCTATAATATTAAAATTATATAAGTAATTAAAACATGAGTTAGTTCATAGCCATTACAGTCATTTTAGAGAAATCATAATGCAACTGATGTGCACAACTATGCTCAAAAATATACATAAATGAGGGAGAGAATAAAAGCCTAGCTATGAACACACCCACCAAATTTCATAATTTTAAATCCAAAATCAATTCTATCTTTTCTGTAATTATTTTGTTGAGCATGCTGTACACTGCTGCATCTTCACCTACAGCAGCAAAGGCGCAGGTAGTTGTATTACCAGCGCAAATGAATAAGAAGTTTCTTCCGATTTCAATCATTCCCGGCGAGATTTCCACTTTGGAAATCGAGATTTTCAATCCGAATCTGTATGAACTTACGGACATGTCATGGATTGATAATCTGGTGGCTGTTCAGCCAGGCATCTATATCGCAGATGATCCAAACATCACCAATACCTGTGGTGGGGACCTGACCGCTGATCCTGGTGGCACAACCATTTCATTAACCGGAGGAACTGTTGAAGCGGCCACCCTGCTGGAGAATGGCTCCTGTTTGGTGCGTGTTGATGTTTCTTCAATCACACCCGGGAACTTACTCAATCGAATTCCTACCGGAGCGCTCACAGCTACAGGCGATGAAGGGGTTACCGTTACCAACACCTCTCCTGTTGAAGAGACCTTAAATGTCACAGCGGTTCAAGCGCCTTCTGTCGTTAAAGGTTTTGCACCAAATACAATCTGGGTAGGGCAAATCAGTGTCCTGACCATCAATATCACCAATAACGACTCGAAAGTTACCCTGACTGAAGCAGCTTTAACCGACACTTTACCCACAGGTGTTGTACTTGCCAGCCCCTTAAATGTTACCCTGACAAATTGTGGAGGGGCCACATCCATCGCCTCTGCCGGTGGTGACACAATCACATTAAATAACGCGACTATTGCTCCAGGTGCTACCTGCCGAATTCAAGCCAATGTCACCTCTTTTATCGACGACGCATATACCAATACAATTCCCGTAGGAAACATCGAAACAGGAGATGGGCTGCAGACCAGGCAGGGTGTCACAAATGGATCTCCCGCTTCCGCCAATCTGAATGTGCAGGCCGTAGGAATTCAAAAATCTTTCTCGCCTACCACCATTCAGGCCGGTGAAACCAGTCTGTTAACCATCACACTTTTGAACCCAACGAGTGAAGATTATACCGGTGTGTATTTGGATGATGTTTTACCTGGTACAGTGTTGGAAGTGGTAGAGGGCAGCGCAACAACGACCTGCACCGCGGATGGAAGTTCATCAATCGATCCCCTGTTGGTTACTACCACAGCACCCCGTACCGTTTCGTTGACAGGTGGCATCATCCGCGCCGGAAGTGTGGTTACTCCAGGCAGGTGTACTGTCACAGTAACAGTTCAAGCGCCCCTCAGCGCTCCGGATCAAACCCATACCAACACCATCCCCGCTAACGCGATGATAACGGACCAGGGAATCACAAATCAGACCCCAGCGAGTGCGAACCTGACAACAGAAGCCCTGAGTATCGATATCTCAAAGAATTTCAATCCAGACCGTATTCAAGCCGGAGGAACCACAACGCTTACGATCACCCTTCGCAACCAGACAACCAGTCCTTACACGGGTGTGAATGTTATTGATAATTTAGCGAATGTGGAATCGGGATTGTTGGTCGCGGACCCATCAAACGCAAGCACAACTTGTGGCGGAGCGCTGACAGCCGATCCGGGATCCACTATCATCAGCCTGGTGGGAGGCACAATCCCTGCTGTTGGAGATGGTGGCAGCTGTACGATCACCGTCACGATTACCACCCCCAACGAAGATGGAAATGATGCGGATACCCTGACAAACCGGATTGATGCCAACACAGCATCATCTAACGAAGGGGTCACCAATCTCCAATCCGCCAGTGACAATTTAACAGTTTACGAGCCTGGTCTTGGACTCACCGGAAACAAATCATTTGTTCCCTCCGTGATTACTACCGGGCAGTCCAGCTATGTCCAGATCCAGATTTACGCACCAAGCGACCAGACACTGACCGGTTTCTCTATACAGGATACTTTGCCAGAAGGCGTCTATATCACCAACTCAACTCCGCCAAACCTCAACGGATGTGGGACTGGCACCACATTGACTGCTGAAACAGGGCAGCGTTTCATCAGTTTGTCCGGCGCGACCATCAACGCTGGCAGCCGCTGCCGTATCCGTGTATGGGTTACAAGTGATAACCAGGGGACTTACAGCAACGTAATTGAACCCGGCGATATCGACAACGATCAGGGAGAAACTCTGACTGGAAATCTTACCGCGCAACTGCGAGCCACCGACTTTTCCATAGCAAAAGCTTTTTACCCAAGCACCGTTAATCCGAGCGGTTTGTCAACATTGACGATCACTTTAACCAACACAAATCCCAGTCCACTGGTCAACACACTCCTGCAAGATTACTTAAGCTCGATGGGCGGGGGAAATGTCGTTATTGCTCCTGAACCGGATGCTTCAACTACCTGTCCGGGCGGTTCTATCACGGCTGACGCAGGCACACAGTTGATCCAGATGACCGGAGGAAGCATTCCCGCGCAGGTTGGAAGTGTTCCGGGTCTGTGCACAATCAGTGTCAATGTGCAGGGAAACGGCAGCGCGACCACACGCACCAATACACTTTATTTGGGCAATGTCGAAGGTACAGTTCAGGGCACAACACAGCAGGTCAATCCTATAGCGAACGCTCAGGCACAACTGACCATCAAAGACCTTTCAATCGATGTTGTGAAAGGTTTCCAGCCCTCAACCGTGTTTGGCGGTTCATCCTCAACAATGAGTATTGAGTTGATCAATCCCAACAATGTCGAACTCACAGGCATTGCTTTGGTGGACAATATGCCCAGCGGTATGTATATTGCCAATCCATCCAACTTTGATGTTGGTGTTTGTGGAGGGGAACTCACAGGCAACCCTGGTGACGCGTCTTTCACATTCAGCGGTGGGTATTTGCCAGCAGGTGGGCGTTGTGTTCTTCGATTAAGCGCGACCATGAATGTAAATGGCAACCTTACCAACACCATCCGGGCTGGTGAAGTAACCTGTTTCAATGGCGCCAGCAATGACCAACCCGCTGCCACCACCCTGACCAATTTACCGGGTGTCAGCGCGGTTAAATACTTTGACCCTTCAACCATCCTGGGTGAGCCGGGCGAGTATTCTATGCTGACTATTGAAATTGAAAACAGAACCAATATTCCACTGACTGGTATGGGAGTAATTGACAATCTTCCAGGAACGCTTCCTGCCGGTTTGTTTATCGCTGATTCTCCAGCGCCCTCTCCCACCACAGACTGCGGTGGTACGCTGACAGCAGTAGCCGGCACTCAGCAAATTGAGCTAAGTGGCGGTTTGCTGGATGGCTATGAAATATGTAAAATTGAGGTTCCGGTTGCCAGTACTGTCGCTGGTGAATATGTGAACACCATTCCAAAAGGCACAATCAAAACAAATGAAGAAGCAACCAATAAAGTAAAAGCTGAAGACACATTAACAGTAAACGCGTCTCCTGAAATGCAGATCAGCAAGGATGTAACCAGCATTGGTCCCTATAATGAGGGAGACCTGATTACCTACTCGATCCAGGTGTATAACCGCGGAGATATCAGCTTGAGCAATGTGCAAATCACAGATCCCGATACGGGTGTGACCTTAGGAACCTGTACACCCACGCTCGGATCAACGCTGGCACCCGGCGAATCAATGACCTGTACAGCCACACACGCTGTAACGGCAGATGATATTGCGGCAGGCGAATTCACAAACACCGCCTATGGAGACAGCGACCAGACAGATCCGGTGAGTGATGATGAGACGGTGCCATTAACGGGTGGGCCCGCCTTAAGTGTAAACAAACAAACCACCTCAAGCGGCCCCTATGAATTGGGCGATACCATAACTTATGAAATCAGGGTCCGAAATATTGGCACCACGATCCTTAACAATGTGCAGGTTACCGATCCCGGAACAGATGTCGTTTTAGGAATCTGTACACCCATTTTAGGCTCAGCACTGGCTCCTGGCGAATCAATGACCTGCACAGCAACACATTTGGTAACACAGGATGATGTCAATACAGGTGAATTTACCAACACAGCTTACGGTGACAGCGACGAGACAGATCCCGAATCGGATTCAGTTACCATTCCAATGCTAGAAAACCCAAAACTCAAAGTCTATAAAGAAGTCTTAACCGATCCACCTTACGATATCGGGGATACCGTCAACTATGAAATCGTTGTCCTGAATACCGGGAACCAGACCCTTACCAATGTAATCCTCACGGATGTGGGGGAAGGTGTAACACAAGGTACTTGTGACCGCAGCGATCCGGTTACGTTGGAAGTAGGTGAATTCATGACCTGCACCGCATCATTTGTCGTCACGCAAACCGATTTTGACAACGGCGAGTTTACCAACACCGCAGTCGCGGACAGCGATAAAACCGATCCCGCAGAAGGGTCGGCGGTGATTGAATTTGACCGTAACCCAGACATTGGTTTGATCAAAGATGGCACGCTCAAAATGGATGTCGTGGAGCCAGATGACCAGGTCGACGCCGGCGACACAATCACCTATATATTCACAGTCCGTAACACAGGAGACGTCACCCTCACAAACATTACAATAACAGATGCGGTAGACGGGGTTGAAATCTCTGGTGGGCCTATTTCAAAGCTTGATCCTGGCGAATCAGACAATACCACTTTTACCGGAATCTATACTCTAACGCAGGCAGATGTGGACGCCGGCACCTTCACCAATACCGCTACAGCGACGGGTAAATATCCAGGGGAGGGCAACCAGGTTACAGATGATGATAGCGATACCCAGGAATGGGATGAGGCTTCATCCATCGAAGTTCAAAAACGTGTCGTGGGAGACCCCGTCCAGGTCAGTGCTGGCACATGGGATATAACATACGAAATCGAAGTAACCAACAACGGCAATGTCACCCTGGATAATTTACAGGTTACAGATGACTTCTCAGCGGTTTTTACCGATCCAACCGTTCTGGTTGAAGTAGTTGAAGTAAGCAGCGACGATTTTTCTGTAAATCCCAATTTTGATGGGATTGGCGGAACTGGGGATATCAATCTGCTAGAAGACGGTGTTAATTCATTGGATGTTGGTGCCAGCGGCACAATCACCGTTATCGTGCGGGTGATCCCAGCCAATAATGGCCCATTTGAGAACACCGCAACCAGCACAGCGGATACACCTGGTGATGAGCAGGTGTCCGATATCAGCGACCCGGTTCCAGTCAATTTCGGCCCCAACCTGTTCGATCCGCCATTCGGGCTGAAGCAATTAAACGAAACCGGTTTACCTGTTCTGAGATGGACAATGATCTGGATAAACGACACCAACATCGTTGCAATCAATGCGATCGCGTATGATGAAATTCCGAAAGGAACAACTTTTGTAGATAACGGTATATCCAGCGGGTTTCCGTTACCCCCCCCACCTTTACCAGATGACTCAACCAACACCGGCGTAATTTGTGATGCGGGTGGATCAACCAGCACTACTACCACCTACTGCTATTATGAAGGCCCAACAACCGAATATCCGCGAGGCCGGATCGTTTGGGTAGGAACCCTGGGGCCCGACCTGGGCGCAACAAGTCCGGATAATGCAGAAAATGAAATTCGGATTAGCTTCAATGTCCGGGTTAAGGATGGTGTTCAGCAGGTAAATAACACAGCCACAATTGATGCTGACCTGAACGGTGATGGCGATGTTGAAGATCCGGGTGAACAAATTGTTGCGACAGCCAGAAAAGAGTGGTTGGCGGCCGAGGAACTGCCTCAAACAGGCTTCGCGCCGGGTATGGTAACAGTACTGCCCGAGCAATCTCCTGAAAAGGCTTATCAAAACAATGGAGAACTCATCCTTGAAATTCCTTCTCTCGGTGTAACAACAGACATTGTGACTGTTCCGTTGGTGGATGGGGATTGGGACGTAACCTGGTTGGGTGAAAACGCCGGATATCTGATTGGTTCTGCCTATCCAACCTGGGATGGCAACACTGTGATTACCGCTCATAACTGGTCTGCATTCAACCAGCCGGGACCTTTTGCGAAATTGAAGAGTTTAAAATATGGTGACAGGGTAAAGATTTATGCTTTCGGACTGGCATATACTTATGAAGTGCGCGAAAATAAACTGGTTGCCCCGAAGAATTTCGATACCGTATTGCAGCACGAAGAGCGCGATTGGATCACGCTGCTTACCTGTGAGCTATACAACCCATTCACCGGAGATTACCTTTCTCGACGAATGGTTAGAGCGGTGCTTGTTGAAGTAAAATAAATTTATATCCAGACAAGATCCCATATCAGGGTTGGCTAGAAGCCAACCCTGATACATTTAACTTACATTCGGTTTTTCAACGCACTGATAAAAGCCACTCGACCTCTTACACTCAAGTCACTGGATATTGCCAGAATATCTCCATAAACCCTTTAAAAAATTCACTCTCCAGTAAATGGAAAACAATTTGTCATGGTTCGCAAAAAAAGATGATGATAATCCAGGACACACAAATCCTTGAGCGGTAGGCCAAATTAAACCTGTAATTAATTTTCATCTGGAGCAATAATGGAATATAGTGAATAAGGCAAAACCGGTTTAAAATCTCCGCTGTCAGTTTTTGCGCCTGGGAAATTCGTAAGGGCAGGTCAGCAATGAAGATTCAATGGCTGCTTTGCACGCCGGCGTTGATCTAGGAATCAACTTTTTCGATACCGCCGATGCATAGGGCGATGGGCGCAGCGAGTGCCCGCTGGCCCGATTGCGGCGGGAATGCTGTGAAGAAAATTTTATCGAGACCAAAGCGATAAAAAGCATTTAACCGCAGGGTACTGCCGGATACAACTTTGAAAACCTCATCGCCTCCATTATGCGCAGTTTGAAGAATCTGAAAACTGAAGCAGTTGATCTGGTACCCGCCGGGAAAATAAGATATTATGGCGTGAGCGTCAAAAAAGTGGAACATGTTCTTTAAGTAATCGAATACCCAAGTTTCTTAACTGTCCAGATCATTTTCAACATGTTCCATCAGCGTTTGTCCGGATTATTCTTCCAAATTACCATAGAGCACCGGATTGGAATTCTGGCGCGGATCCCGCTGGCTTCCGGCTTGCTGACCGGCAAGATGTCTGCTCAAACCATTTTTTCACTGTGTTTTCAACCACCACGGAGAAGACCTTGACCACCGCAAGACTTTCGCAGGATTAGACTACAAAACTGCTTGCAAGCAATAGATGAAATGCGCGGGCTGATACCCGCCAACTCCAGCATGGCTCAATTCGTTCTGCGGTGGGTACTGATGGTCGAAACGGTAAGCTGCGTCATTCCTGGCGCCAAAAATGCCATTCAAGTGCAGGATAATGCCGCCGTGGCCAATCTGCCCCTGCTGAGTGACATCATAATCACAGAAGTTTACAGCATTTTATGATAGCTTGCTCCGCAACTCGGTACACCAGCGGTGGTGAAAATTGTCTTAGCAAACCTCTTTACTGTAACCTACCCGGTATCTGTTTTCTTCAGATTAACACCGCAATGGAGTTACTTCATTGCTTGCAATCAGCGCCTTTTCGTAATCCATCCTTCATAGTACTTAAAAAGGAGACTCCTCGTTTATAATTGAAAAAATTTTCCGACTGAAAGACAAAACGATATCAAACCCATTTCTTGGCAATTGTGGATTTACACTCAGAACTTGTTTGAAATTAGGTTGTACCCTTGTAAAGGATCTCAATAATCTCGAAATATATGCTAACATGATGATTCCAAAGGAACACCTTGACATAACACTGAAATCAGTTTGAGTATTTTTTAAACATAGTTTGATACTTTACAAAACCATTTCTTTGAGGTCCAGAACAATGAAAGTATCTTCATCCAGACAGCTTATTGTGATATGCATTGTATTAAGCCTGATCCTCACATCCTGTCAGAGCCTGCAACAAGCGCCAACATATGAAGGATCAATCCAGCAGGTGGGCGCGCTGTCAATCAATTCTTCGGCACAGCCGGTTCGCTGGGATATTCAACATCTCGACGCACCCGCATTTTTCAAGATCTTAGGGCGGGGGTATCTGGCACTCAAAGAAGCCGGAAAACCCTGTGTGGCATTCGGGAATGACCACCTCTATTTCTCTTGTTTTAATGGCAAAACCTGGCGACAGGAAACAGTGGATGAAGATTACGGTGTGGGGATGTACGCAACCCTTGCCATAGACTGGCAAGGGTTTGCGCACATCGCCTATTACGATGAGGTCAACGGCCGGCTGAAATACGCCCGATCTACCCATGAAGGCTGGCAAATTGAAGTGATTGACAGCCCCGAACCCGATACAGATCGATCACAGTCCAGGTTTGGCAAAGGCGGCAATCCACTGATCCAGGTGGACCTGAACGGCAACCCGCATTTATCCTATTACGATTATGACCTCCAGGCTTTGAAGTATGCCTATCACCTGGAAGAGGTTGGCTGGCAGATTGAAATTATTGATGATTCAGAGAAGGTGAGCAGCGCCTCCTGGCTGGCTCTGGACCAACATGGGCAGCCCCATGTGGCCTATTACCATAAAGGCAAGAGCGCGTTAATCTATGCTCAAAAAACGGCATCCGGCTGGTCACGGCAAACGGTTGACGATACCGCCGGGCATTATCCCTCGCTGGCAATTGATCTTCAGGGGCAGGCCCACATCGCTTATTATGATCAGGTAAATAAACGCCTCAAATACGCCCGGCAGAACGACTCAACCGGAACTTTCGCAACCGAGACCCTGACAGAAGTGGACAACACCGGAGAATATGCCACCCTCGCCCTCGACAGCCAGGATCAGGCCCACATCACCTATTTTCACCGCGTGGACAACTCGCAGGTTTTTTATATCCACCAATCAGGAAAAGATTGGGTGAATGAGAAGGTATCCGTAGGCGACAAGGACCTGGTTGGTTTATACACAACCCTCGCGATGGATGAAAATGACCGCCCTTATTTCGCTTACCGCCATTCCTCAAACCGCCAGCTCAAAGTGATCTTTCACCAAACCGAAACCTTCGACGCGCAGATCGCCTTTTCCTCCACCCGGATAGGAGAGATCACTTCACTGGCTATTGATTCCCAGGACAGAGTCCACATCCTCTACAACAACGATTCCCAGGATGAACTGCGCCACGCTTATTGGAACGGCACAAAATGGCGTTTTGAAGTGGCACAACAGGCCATTGACACTGGCACAGATTCCTCAATGGTCATCAACGCTTCCAACCTTCCTGAAGCGGTTTTCTGGGGACTTCCTTCCACCAAGTATGGGGCTCTCAAAGATGGAATCTGGGAAATTGAGTGGATTGAAGAGCATGATTATGGAGATTGGACCGGATGGTATCCATCCATTGCGTTGGATAGCCAGGGCAGGCCCTCGGTCAGCTTTTATGACACACCAGCCAACGATCTGAAGTTTGGTATCCGGAAAAACAATCAGTGGTTCACTGAGATTGTAGATAGCGATGGTGATGTAGGCGCTTTTACTTCGCTGGTTTACGACCAATACCAGAGACCCCTGATTGCCTATGTCGATAACACCCATCAGGATTTGAAACTGGCCTGGAAAGATAACAACCGCTGGCACACAATTGTGCTCGACCATGTGGGTGAAGGCGAGATTTATCCCTCCCTGCGCTGTACACCAGACAACCAGCTCTATATCAGCTATGTCTCCGATTCCAGCAGTAGTTTGAAAATTGCCCATTGGAACGGTGTTCAGTGGTCCCTGGGTGTGCTTGAGCAGGGAGGACAATATTTCATGAAAACCTCTCTGGCTCTCGACGCAGATGGAAAACCACACGTAAGCTTTTACGATGGGTTCCAAAAAGCCCTCAAGTATGCCTGTCTGGTGGATCGTGAGTGGTCTGTGAGCAAGGTCAATGAAGACGGCAACATGGGTATGGGTTCTTCTTTAGGCATCGATTCCCACGGGCGAATCCATATCAGCTTTCAGGACGTGATCAACCAGGACCTGATGTACGCTGTTTCTCAATAAGCGGATACAGATTGCCTGCCAAAGACAGTGCGTCCTTTTTGAAAATGCGTAAATCCTGCTTACCATTCCTTCAAATAAACCACTGACAACTGATCGTTAATAGAATTCGGTTGTATAATCACTCTGAGATTAATTCAGAGGAACGGGCAACCTATGACTGTTGAAATGCGTAGTGCGCTCCGGCGGAAGCTTGGAGCGCAATCTTTTGAAATAACAAATTTGTTGTCATACTATGCAGCATTTACCGGCATGGGAATTGCGATCGGCATTGTCGGTCCCACACTTCCCGCGCTGTCCTCCTATAGCGGCACCCCGGTCGGACTTCTGGGGATTTTGTTCACCGTGCGTTCATTGGGTTATCTGATCGGCTCATTGACATTGGGGCGTCTTTTTGACCGGATGAAGGCGCATCCTCTGCTGGGTTTCGCGCAGATCGGGATTGGACTATGTCTGGCAGGTGTCGCCTGGTTCTACAGCCTGCCAATGCTGATTGTTATCTTCTCTCTGATGGGCGCGCTGGAAAGCCTGGTCAGTGTGGGAAGCAACACCGCTCTGGTATGGACTTTCCGCGAACGCTCCAGCCCATTGATCAACGGGCTGCATTTCTCTTTTGGCATCGGGGCTTTCCTCAGCCCGCTCCTTGTGGCGCAATTGCTATCGGTAAACAATGGCTTCCAAATCGCTTATTGGATTTCCGGAGGATTTTTCGTTCTGTTGGGCCTGTGGACATCCCGGCTCGGCAACAGCCCCACCCAGCCCAAAACCGATAACGCAGAACAGAACACGGCCGGCACGACCCGTGCGGATTACATCCTGCTGGGACTGACAGGGTTGTTCCTCTTCTTTTACGTTGGCAGTGAAGTTTCGTTCGGCGGCTGGTACTTCACGTACGTCTTCAGCCAGGGTTTCATCTCTGAAACCACCGCGGCTTACATGAATTCCGCTTTCTGGCTCTCTTTTACCATCGGCAGGCTGCTTTCCATCTGGGTCGCATTGAAAGTGCCGCAGAAGAAAGTGCTGCCCGTCGCGGTGGCAGGCAGCCTGCTATCAATCTCCATCCTGTTTATCCAGCCGCTCAACACCGCTTTGCTCTGGATAAGCCCGATCGCGTTGGGCTTCTTCATGGCGCCAATCTTCCCAACCGCATTTTCCTGGGTCAGCCAATCCCTCCAACTGAACGGACGGTTGACCGGGATACTGTTCCTGGGAGACAGCACCGGCGCTATGATCCTGCCATGGCTTGCCGGACGGGTGATTGACTCTGCCGGTGCTTCCGCGATGGTGCCATTAATCACCGGCGCCATGCTGTTAAACCTGGTCGCTTATTTTGGATTGCTGGCTGTACACCGGTCAAGATCAGCATCCTGATCAGCGCACACAACCCGAAAATATAGCAAGCCCCTCAACTCCGCATGAAGTTGAGGGGCTGTTTTGTGCCTGGTTAGCCTGTTCGCTATCCGAACCAATTAATTTTAGATAAACAGGGTCGCGTTGGATTCATCGGAGGAACCAATGAAAGTCGCCACGCCAGCAATTTCAACACCATCCAGCAGTTCTTCTTTTTTGATTCCCATCAGGTCCATTGACATCTGGCAGGCCAGCAGACGCACGCCATTCTGACGCGCCATCTCAATCATAACAGGTAGAGAATCCACATTCTTTTTCTTCATAATAGATTTGATCATCTCGGTGCCCATTCCCGCCATATGCATTTGGGAAAGAGTCAGCTTGTTCGCGCCACGGGGCATCATGAAGCCAAACATTTTCTCAACAAGATTCTTTTTCACTTCAGGCGGATTGTCCTTGCGCAGGATGTTAAGACCCCAGAAGGTGAAGAACATAGTCACTTTATGTCCCATTGAAGCGGCGCCATTGGCGATGATGAAGCCTGCCAGCGCTTTATCCAAATCACCTGAAAAGATGACCATCGTCTTGTCCATGGTGGTCGCTGTGACAGCCTGTGCTGCCTCTTTTTGCCCAAGACCTTTCTGTATCTTCGCCGTGATGATTGAACCTTCCTGCTCTACCGAGATCAATTTATTGCCTGTACGGTCAGACCAGGCCTTGACATCGTTAGCAAATCCAAAGTCTGTCGCTTTCACGGTGATGATATCGCCCTCGTTAACTTCTTTGGACTTGTTATAGAGTTTCATGATAGGGCCAGGGCATTGCAAGCCGCAAGCATCCACCATGAACTCCGCTCCCCTCGTAAGTTGAACTGGCGCGATTTCATGGATCTCTTCACGGGGAGTGATTTTGACATTTTCAAAAATATCAAAGTTCGATTGGCGGCCAACAGCATGGGAATAGGTTTTATATCCGCCAACCAGATTATAAACATCATAACCCAATTGCTTCAAAATACGATTGGCAAAGTAGGATCGCTGCCCGGTCTGGCAATATACCACAACCCGTTTGTTCTTTGGAATTTCATTAACGTGCTGGCGAAGTACCTGAAGGGGAATATTTTTGGCGCCATCGATCATCCCCAGCATTAATTCTTGAGGCTGACGAACATCCAGAAAAAAGACCTCATCCCGGTTTAATTTATCCACTTCAGTCCAGGCCACTGTTTTCATATCGTCGCGAAGTTCATTGGCTGCCACAAACCCGATCAAATTTACCGGATCGCGGGAAGAACCAAAGGGAGGCGCGTAAGCCAGTTCCAGTTCTTCCAGATCAAAGACAGTCATCCCGGCATGAATGGCAGTAGCAATGACATCTACCCGCTTATCAACCCCTTCCAGGCCGACCAACTGTGCGCCATAAATTTTTCCATCCGGCGCGTAAAGCAGTTTGAAAGCCATGGGTGCCGCGCCAGGGTAATACCCCGCGTGGTTCGAGGCGTGGATGATAGCTGTCCTGTAATCCATTCCTTCCTGCTGCAACTGTTTTTCATTCAACCCGGTCGAACCCACCGTCAGATCAAACACCTTGACAATGGAAGTACCCATAACGCCTTTGAACGCGACATTGCGGCCGGCGATATGGTCCGCAGCAATACGCCCCTGTTTGCTGGCAGGGCCTGCCAGCGGCAGGCTGGTCGCCTTTCCCGTCAGCAAGTGGGTAACCTGAGCCGCGTCACCCAGCGCGTAAATATCGGGGTCGGAGGTCTGCATATGCTCATTCGTAACAATTGTGCCGCGAACGCCCAATTCCAGACCGGCGTCTTTGGCTAATTGATTTTCGGGGCGAACGCCAATGGACATGATCACCATCTCGGTATCCACACGGCGGTCACTTTGCAGCACCACACTCATCCAATCCCCTTCGCCTTTCTCAATAGCTTTCAAACCATCACTCAAGGCCAGACGAACCTGTTTAAACTGAAGATGCTGGTGTACCATGGCAGCCATTTCGTAGTCGATCGGTGCCATCACCTGGTTCATCATTTCCACCACAGCTACCTGGATCCCCAGATGATGGAGGTTTTCTGCCAGTTCCAGACCAATAAAACCACCGCCAACCACAACCGCCCGAGAGGGTTTCTTCTGATCCACATAGGCTTTGATCTGGTCCATATCCGGGATATTGCGCAGAGAAAACACCCCAGGGAGGTCGCTGCCCGGCACGGGTGGAACAATGGGCGCCGCTCCAGGAGAAAGGACCAGCTTGTCGTATGTTTCTACATACTCTTCGCCTGTGTCCAGTTTTTTGATCAAAACAGCCTTATTCGACCGGTCAATTTTAATGACTTCATTGTTGATACGGCTGTCGATGTTTAACATCTCCTTCAGATCCTGCGGCGTAACCACCAGCAATTTTTCCCGGTCTGAGATAACATTTCCAATATGATAGGGAAGACCACAGTTGGCAAAAGAAATATATGGGCCGCGCTCCAAAAGGATAATCTCGGCGCTCTCATCCACTCGCCGCAATCTCGCAGCCGTACTGGCACCACCAGCCACACCACCAACGATTACGATTTTCATCAATTTACTCCTTGTAAGTTTGTAAAGGTATTTTTTTATCGATCTTTAATCATGTTCGCGAGGTTCGCCCTCGCGTCCAGCTGCGTCGAAAGAATTTCACGCATCAAGTTTAAGGATTCAATGATCCTGGAATCCGCCAATGTGTAAAAAACGGAAGTTCCATTACGCTCAGTTTCCACCAGTTCTCGTTCACGGAGAACGCGCAGATGCCGGGAAATGGTGGATTGCGGAATATCCAGACTTTCCGCGATATCATTCACACATTTGCCACCTTCCGCCAGCAGATACAAAATCAGGATCCGTTTTGGATCCCCCAGAGCGTAGCAAATCCGCTCGTGCAACCAGTTAACTTCCCGCTCTAAATCTCTAATTTCCATGCCTTCCTTTTTCCGTATATTCGTATAAGCGAATAATCAAACATAGGTATATGATACCACTATTCGTGAATTTTGTCACGAGCAAAAGATTGTATACTGCCGTTTATCCAGATTTCGATGAATTTACAACCGACTTATGGTTTAATAAACCAGAACCGGCAAAAAAACGCGCACGTTTCCTGATAAAATCTTGTGATGGGTTTCAAAAAAGAGGCGGTTTGAAAAACGAGATCAAAGATATTGAACGGCGGAAATTCATCAAAACCATGTTGTTCGGAGGGACAGGGCTGCTCATTGCCAGTTACCCGTTCTTCATCGAACGCTATCTGGTTTGGATCAATCATTACAACATCCCGGTTGCCAACCTGCCACCCCATTTTGAGGATTTCACCATCGTTCATTTATCCGATCTGCATTTCGGATTTCTGGTACCGCGGGCAGTGATCCAATGGGTGGTAAATAAAGCCAATACACTGCAAAAGGACGTCATTGTTTGCACCGGGGATTATGTGCATGAAAATAATGCTACAGAACAGATCGACCAGGTCTGGCCATTACTTTCCCAACTTTCTGCTCCTCAGGGGGTATACGCTGTGCTGGGCAACCATGACCACTGGGCGGATACGGAACGCTCGCTGTACTGGATGCGGAAAAGCGGCCAGGATTTGCGCCACAAAGCCATACCCATCGAACGGGACGGGCAGCGCATCTGGCTTGGAGGAACCGGAGATTTGTGGGAAGACAACCTCCTGATTGACCCCACTTTTGAAGGGGTGCCTGCCCGCGGCTGCAAAATCTTGCTGGCGCACAACCCCGACACTGCGGACACAGAATTTAACACGCGCGTTGATTTATTCATCTCCGGCCACACACACGGCGGCCAGGTCAGAATCCCGTTCTATGGGGCCCCGGTACTGCCGGTTAACAACAAACGCTACACCAGCGGGTATATCAGGACAGAAAAAACCGCACTTTTTATTTCCAGGGGAATCGGTTGGGCGCACCTGCCAGTTCGCTTCAATTGTCCGCCAGAGATCGCCGTTTTGCACCTGATCACAGAAAAATAACAGCCCCATCAAGCATTCTCTCCGGGGCTGTCAATCTCTGAAATGTTTGTAATCACGCTTCCAGCAATTTCACACGCGAAAGCATCTCAAAAATCTCCAACACCGCCGAGTTATCCAGTTCCCCCAGATCCATTTCAACCATGGCATTATACAATTGGGTGTGTAACGCAGCCGCCGGGACTGGAGCGCCATACTCTCGTGCTGTTTCCACCACTATGTTGAGGTCTTTGGCCTGCATGTAGGACTTAAAGCCCGGGTTGCGGTTGCCGGCGAACAAGCGCTCTGGTTTTACATCCAGTGTCCAGCATTGTGCCGCGCCACCTTTAATGGCTTCAACAACTTTCTGCGGGTCAGCCCCGGCCTTCTTGGCAAGAATGAGAAGCTCTCCCATCGCCACCATCTGGGCGGCCACCATCACCTGATTGGCAGCCTTGGCGATCTGTCCGGCGCCCGCGTCACCCACCAGGGTGATCTTTTTTCCCATCGCTTCGAGGATTGGGCGGACTTCTTCAACCGCGCTCTCCGGTCCACCAACCATGATAGCCAATGTCCCTTGTTGCGCGCCAATATCGCCGCCACTGACCGGAGCATCCAGACAGCGCACGCCCTTTTTACCCAGCTCTACCGCGATCTTACGGGCTGTGGCTGGCTTGATGGTAGAGTTGTCGACAAAAATCATCCCTTCGTGCGCACCCTCAATAATGCCATCCGGACCCAACACAACCAGCTCCACATCCGGGGAATCGGGCAGGTTTGTAAAAACCACATCCACTTTTGAAGCCACTTCCGCGGGGGTTTGCGCTTCCTGCGCGCCTTCTGCCACCAGTTCCTGAACTTTTTCCCGGCTGCGGTTGTGCACTACAATCGGGAAACCCGCTTTCAAAATGTTGCGCGCCATTGATTTTCCCATAATCCCAAGACCAATATATCCAACCTTTTTCATGTTTTCTCCTTATCCCTATAAAACGATCGTTCAACAGTTTTATTTTACCAAGAACCCCGCGCTTTTCGAATCCATTGGCTTTTCACGAGAAGGCGGGCTGGTTTGAGATGGGTCTCTGACAACCAGCATATACCCCAGAGCTAAGATAATAATCAGCAATCCGATCATCTCCACCACACTGTATCGGACATCCGGCAGAAGAAGCCATGAAAAAAGCGCGGAGAAAAGCGGCGTACTGGCTACAAACACATTAACCGTTGTGGCCGGTATCTCTTTAACACCATAAAAAAACATGGTGAACAAACCCGCATACCCCAATATTCCCAAAAGCAGCAGTAAAAAACCAGTTTGCCAGGAAAATTCAAACGATTTTCCTGGCACCACAAAAAATGCGCACAGACTTAACAATAAAAAACGAGCCGCGACAATTTTTTCAGGAATAATATTTTGAGACAACAGGCGTTTCACAATCATCAAAGAAATCGCGTAAGACACCGCAGATAGCCCACCCGCGGCCATGCCAGCCCAACCAAGTGTAAGCTCAGTGATCCTGTCTGCGTAAAAAACATAAAATCCGACCAGGGCGATCAGTGTGGAAACAATCACCCGCCTGGCTATCATCTCCCGCAAGATAAGAAAAGCCAGAAAGGACAGGCTCAAGGGATAAACTATCACATCCACCAATTTGAATGCCAGAGGGCCAATCCGGTCAATCGCGATATTGCCAAAAAACACAGCCGAAGCAGTCGAAAGGCTGAGCGCCCCCATCCAGACAACCACGCTGGCTGTCCAGTTTTCTTCCCGCGAGGCATTTTTGTAACGCTGTTTTCCCGACAGATAAAATAACATTACGCTGATCACCGCTATCAATGCCGCAACAGTAGAAACAACTTCAGGGGGGTAAACATCAAGGATCAGCTTGGTGACCACTTCACGAACCGCGCCCCCGCTAAAAAAAACAAACAATATCCAATAATTCCAACGATTCTTCATTCACCGCACCTATAACAATGAGAAATAAGCTACAATTCAAAAACCTGTTGACTTTGCAACCCTATTCTAACCGCACATACAACATGTTACAATCAATTAAAAGGACATAAAAAAGGATATGGAACGAAGAGTCCCCAGCACCGCTTCAGAAGAAATTCAACTCTACCTGCAAACTGTATACTCTTTGCTGCGTTCCACCGCAGAGGTTAAAATTCGCACGCTGGAAGAAATCCACGCCAGTATGAATTCGTCGCTCCATCCAGACGCCCGAAAGACCTCGCCGGATATCTCGGCGCTGGTTTACAGCCTGCTGCGGCTGCCCGATTGCATGCCTGAGGTAAAACGAGTGGTCATGGGACAAAGCGCAGCAATCTTTAAAAACCACGGTTATGGGAATGTTGAAAAGTGGGAAGAAGTCAGCGCGAAAGCCAGAAGAAGAAGAACCTATTTTGACCGCAAAGATACCCTGGCCTGCTTCATTGCCAGCCGGTCAGACATTGACGATGTGGTCCCCATGCTGACCGCTTACCAGATCGAATGGAACAAACTCCATATCTTGCTGCAAAACGTCTATAACTCCATCGACTGGGACGACCTCAGTGAAGGCTCTGAGAACTTCAATAAACTGGCCGAAGACCTGGAGATGCAGTCCGAAGATCTCAGCCGGCTGAAATCCATCTGGGGAGAGGATTTCGTCTCGAATCTGCAGCAAATCGCAGATCACAAGTGCCGGCTCCAGTTCCGTCTGTTAAGTGGATCCCTGACGGAATACTGGCGGGTCACCCGCAACTGGCTGGACAATGTCACCCAGAAATACCCTGCACTGCACGACCACCCCATTTACTTTATATCCAGCAACACCCACAGTATGGTCAACTTGATCACTGGCTTCGCGCTGCAGCATCAAGAGGAATTGGTCCGGTTCATTCAACAGGATGAAAACACAGAACTGCTCGATGAATGGCAAAATATCCAGACAGAGTATGTCCCCTCCAGCCAGAACAATTTTTTGTATTATGTCTTTAAGAAATATGTTCAAACCAAAGCCGGAAAGCATTTATTGAAGGAACAAACAGAATTTGAACGGGAGCACGGGATCATCCGCGTCCCAAGCAGTAAAACCGCCTTCGACGTGGAAGCCCAGATCATTGATCTTTCCAAAATCAATCTAAACACTATGGATCCGCGGCTATGCGAAGGTAATTGGGACTTCCTCAACAAAACAAACGCGTTGATCCTGAACATCGACTATCCCCTGGGTCTCTCTGCTTACAATATCCTGGCCAAAGCCGCGGAACACCTCGGCCCGATCCAGGGTATCTACATCATTGGAAAAGCGGCTTCATTGAACGGTGTGCATGGAGATGTGATCATCCCCACTGTGGTATTTGATGAACACTCTCACAACACGTACATGTTCCGCAACGCGCTCAAAGCTGATGATGTAGCTCCCTATCTGGTTTATGGAACTGTGCTGGACAATCAGAAAGCGGTGACTGTGCTGGGAACATTCCTGCAAAACGCCCGTGTGATGGATGTGATCTACAAAGAGAGTTATACAGACATTGAAATGGAAGCCGGCCCTTATCTTTCGGCGATCTATGAAATGTACCGGCCCAAACGCCACCCGACTGATGAAATCGTCAGCCTGCACCGGGTGCCCTTTGACCTGGGTATGCTGCATTACGCTTCAGATACCCCGATGAGCAAGGGCAAAAACCTCGGCGCGGGTTCCCTCTCTTATTACGGGATGGACTCAACCTACGCCACCTCGCTGGCAGTCCTGAAACGCATCTTTCAAGTCGAGCGAGAGCGGGTTGCATCACAATCGTAAGCAATGCTGTTAAAAAAACAATAAACCGGCACAAACAACGTGCCGGTTTATTGTTTTTGCCGCTCTGTCCGATCACCCCTTCAGCATTTCAAGCTGTTCTTTAAGCTTTGCTGCTGTTTCCTCATAGGTCGCCAGTTTCTGGCGCTCTTTCTCCACCACCGCCGGAGGCGCCTTCTGCGCAAAGGGACTGGAAAGCAAGCCTTGCAGCCGCTTGATCTGTCCGGTTATTTCCGCCAGCTCCTTCTCCAGCCTTTCCCGTTCCGCTTCTTTATCCACCAGATCCACCAGCGGCAGGTAAATTTCCACACCCGAGACGACCAGCGAAACCTGGTCCTGCGGTTTTTCATCCTGGGTCGCACGGATTTCAACCTGCGCTTCATCCAGATAAGCCAGCGCCGCGATGGCACTCTTCTGGCCTTGAAGCAGCACGGTTTTATCGCCCGCCACAATCAGCGCGGGGATCTTTTTGCCGGGCGTAACCTTTTTCTCCGCGCGCATATTCCGGATGGAACGCACCACTTCCATGAACAGCTCGAAATCCGCCATCTTTTCAATTTCCCAGCCCTCTTCGGGACGGGGTTCCGGCCAGCTTGCCACAATCAAGGCGTCTTCCCATCCCCCTTGGGGAGATAGACGGCTTGTATGCGCCTCGGCGGCCTGCTTGAGATGCCCCCAAAGTTCCTCGGTAACAAACGGTGTAAAAGGGTGCAGCAGTCGCAAACAGGTGTCCAACACCTTCACCAGCGTGTAAGCCGTGTAGAACGCCCGGTCTCCACCTTCCGCGAGTTGAAGTTTCGAGATTTCAAGATACCAGTCCGCGAATTCACTCCAGAAGAAATCGTAGATCTGCCGGCCGGCTTCACCATACTGGTAAGTCTGGAATAAGCGCTCCACATCCCGCACAAGCGTTTGCAGGCGTGCCCAAATCCAGGAATCCGCCAGAGTCCACACCGGTTCAGCTTCAGGCTCAGCCGGGGATTTCTCCAGCGCGCCGATCACATAACGGCCAGCGTTCCAGATCTTGTTGGCAAAGTTGCGGTTGCCCTCCACCTTCTTGGTACTCAAATTCATATCCTTACCCGGCGTTGAACCGACCAGTAAGGTGAATCGAAGCGCGTCAGTGCCCATCTCATCCATCACTTCCAGCGGGTCAATCACATTGCCCTTGGTTTTGCTCATCTTCTGACCATGTTCATCCCGGATCAGGCCGTGCAGATAAATAGCGCTGAATGGCTCCTGACCGGTGAATTCCAGACCGAACATGATCATCCTCGCCACCCAGAAAAACAAAATATCATAACCGGTTTCCATCATCGTTGTCGGATAGAAATACTTCAAATCCGGGGTCTCATCCGGCCATCCCAGGGTAGAGAAAGGCCATAACCCGGAAGAGAACCAGGTATCCAGCACGTCGGATTCCTGGCGGAGCTTGCCGCAGCTGCAAGTCGGGCATTCAGCAGGGTCTTCGCGAGAAACGATCATCGCGCCGCAGTCATCACAGTACCATACCGGGATCTGGTGCCCCCACCACAGCTGGCGGCTGATGCACCAATCCTCAATATTTTCCAGCCAGTTGTAATAGACCCGGGTGAAGTGTTCCGGCACAATCTGGATCCGCCCTTCCCGGACAGCTTTCAGCGCGGCTTCAGCCAGGGGCTTGATGCTGATAAACCACTGGGTGGAAATCATCGGCTCAATGATCTCCCCACCGCGCTGCGAGCGGGGAACCTTGAGCTTATAAGGATCTTTTTTAATCACCAATCCGGCTTCTTCCATATCCTGCCAGAGCTTCTTACGGCAGTCAAACCGGTCCATACCCTGGTAAGGCCCGCCGTTTTCATTGATGCGCGCGCCTTCATCCAGCACATTGATCGTCTCCAATCCATGTTTCTGGCCAATCAGATAGTCATTGGGGTCGTGCGCGGGGGTAATTTTCAGCGCCGCGGTCCCAAATTCCCGGTCCACATATTCATCCGCGATCACCGGGATTTCCCGGCCCAGGACTGGCACCACAACTTTGCGGCCGACATACTGCCGGTAGCGTTCATCCTCCGGATGCACGGCCACTGCCGTATCTCCCAGGATCGTCTCTGGGCGGGTGGTTGCCACCGGAATATAGTCCTCTGGATCGTCTGCCAGGACATATTTAAAGTAGTACAGGAAACCCGGTTCTTCCGAGTATTCCACCTCCAGGTCCGAGACCGCCGTGCGAAGGCCCGGAGACCAGTTGATCAGACGCGGGCCTTTATAGATCAGCCCTTTTTCATATAACCGCACAAACGCTTCACGCACTGCGCGCGAGAGGCCGTCATCCAGTGTGAAACGCTCCCGCTCCCAATCGCAGGAGGCCCCCAAGCGCCGAATCTGCTGAGTGATCAAACCGCCGTACTTCTCTTTCCACTCCCATGTCCTGCTGACAAACGCTTCGCGGCCGAGTTCCTCGCGTGAAGTTCCTTGTTCCACCAAGGACCGTTCCACCAATAATTGCGTCGCGATCCCCGCGTGATCGGTACCCGGGACCCACAAAGTCGGGATGCCTTTCATGCGGTGATACCGGATCATCAAATCTTCCATCGAAACAAACATGGCGTGACCAAGATGAAGTTTTCCGGTTACATTCGGCGGTGGAATGGAGATGACAAACGGCTTTTTCGTGAGATCAAAATCCTGCGCCTGGGGTTCGTTATCCGGCTTGAAGTAACCTGTCTTTTCCCACCACTCATATAACCGCTGTTCAGTATCCTTAAAATCATACGTCTTGGGCAAATTCACCTGTGTCATCCATACCTCCAGACCCAAAAGGGTCAAAAAAATAAAAAATCTCTTTCATCCCAGAGGACGAAAGAGGAAATCTCCCGCGGTACCACCTCAGTTCATTGGCACATAAGCGCCAATACACTCAACTCCCGACAAAGTGATCAGGATTTCGCTGTAACGGGCTACACCGTGTTGTTCTAGTCTCCCGCAAAAAATGCTGGATTTCTTCAACAATTCGACCAAACGACTTCAGTCCGGTTTCCCTGTGGAGGCTCTCAACCCACGGCGCTCCTTCTCTGTCAGTTCTCCTGCGGCCTACTACTTTTGGCAATTCAAATATAGAATTTAGATGTGCTGATTATACAAATAATCCTCAATCATGTCAATTCTACAAATGCTTGATAAAATTTATCATCAGTTCCCTTAAAATCGTTTTATCACCGTGGAAAGGACCGTTATGTCAACACCAAAATGGTTGGTATGGGCTCAGAACCTGCAGGCTATTGCCCAAAGCGGGCTGGCATACACCCGTAACCCATTTGAAAGAGAACGCTATCACGAAGTCAGTGAAATCGCCGCGGAGATACTCGCTGACCAGACCGGCCTCGAAGCCCCCATCCTGCGGGAACTATTTGCCGCAGAAGCCGGTTATGCGACCCCAAAATTAGATGTGCGCGGTGTTGTCTTCCGGGATGGTAAAATACTCCTTGTCCGTGAACTTTCGGACGGCGGTTGGACTCTGCCCGGCGGGTGGGTTGATGTGAACAATACCCCCAGCGGCGCGGTGGAGCGGGAGGTATGGGAAGAAACAGGTTACCGGGTAAAAGCAAAAAAACTGCTGGCGCTTTACGACCGCAACCAGCACGGCCACACTCCCTACATCTTCCACCTGTTCAAAATGTATTTTCTGTGTGATTTGATCGGCGGAGAACCTGCCGACAGCGTTGAGACTTCAGGCGCGGCTTTTTTTGATGAAAGCCACATTCCACCGCTCTCCCTGGCGCGGACCACCCCCGAAGTTCTCGCCAGATTGTTTGAACACCATCGCCACCCGGAATGGCAAACCGATTTTGATTAATCTCAAGTATCCCGTTTTATAATCCAGATCAACATTGCTGCACCAGAAATAACAATTTCGAGTACAGGAAAGCCTGACATTATGATCTCTAAAGCTAAATCTTGGATAATCCTTTCTACACTGGTCATGCTGAGCGTTACTGGTTGCCAGCCCGTACCAGTTCCACCAACGGACAATGCAGCGACAGCCACAGCGCCTGTGAAGGTTACCAGCGCCCCAATCGCGCAGCCAACCAATCATCTGCCCTCCCCAACCCCACCGGCGCATTTACAGGTTGATCCGGAAGAACTCAAAGGCCTGGAGATCATCTTCGCGGTGCCCTGGTCCGGACAGATTGAGCAAACCGCCTCCGGGCTGGTTTCCGAGTTCAACCGCACCAATATCTGGGAAATCCAGGTCAGCATTTCTGCCCTGGGAAGCGACGCGCTGCTGAATGATTATGTTGAAGCCAATCTGAAAACAGACCAATCCGCCAATGTCATCGTGGCGCCAATTGAACAATTGCAGCTCTGGCAAAAAAACGAAAATGGGATTATCTCCCTCAACGATTACATCTCAAACCCGCAATGGGGCATCCCGGCTGCAGAAATTGAGACCTATAACCCCGCGATCTGGAAACAGGATTCCTGGGGCGAGCGCCAGTTGGGAATTCCCGCGCTGCGCACCGCACCTGTTTTAATCTACAACAGCACCTGGGCTGAAGAGCTCGGGTTCAATACGCCGCCTGCCACTACCGCGGAATTTAAAGAACAGGTCTGCGCCGCGGCGGGCGCGGTAAAACTGGACCGGAACGACGGCACAGGCGGATGGATTGTCAACACCAGCCCAATGACCACGCTTCACTGGTTCAACGCTTTCGATGGGATCGATCTTGCCGAGTTGAATGACGAAACATATCGCTTCAACACCCCACAATCCAGACAGGCGCTGACTTATTTAAGGACCCTGTTTGATGAAGGTTGTGCCTGGAACAGCCGGATTTCCTCGCCTTACGACTATTTCAGCAACAGACAGGTTTTGATCTACTCTGGCACGCTTGACGATATCCCGGCCCAGGCAGCCTCGCAACACAGGAGCGAAAGCGCGGACAAGTGGCAGGCTATCCCCTATCCCTCGGACACTCAGGAGCAATCCTTTTTGATTTACGGAAACTCCTACGCCATCCTGGTGGATGGTCCACAAAAACAGTTAGCCTCCTGGTTATTTATCCGCTGGATGTCAGACCCGGAACGTCAGGCTAAACTGGCATCCGCTTCCGCCACCCTCCCGGTGACTTCCGGAGCCGCCGAGTTGATGATGGACGACGCCACCATTCACCCCCAGTGGAAAGAAGTTATCACACAACTTGCTTCTGCCCAACCCGCGCCCCACGCCCCATCCTGGCCGGTTGTCCGCAATATCCTTGCGGACGCGGCCTGGCAAACCTTCCAGCCTAATGCCGAAATTGACAATATTCCCACCTATCTGCAACAACTCGACAACACAATCCGTGAGATTTTAGCCCGATAAAAAGGGTGTGAAAGCCTGATAAGAAGATGAAATTACAACAGATCACTGATCATATTTACACGACGCCCCCCATGGAGGCAACCGACCGCCCTCTGTTGGGTGTGGTCATTGGAGAAAAATCCACGCTGATGGTGGACGCCGGCAATTCGCCAGACCACGCGAATCAATTTTTGAAGCTCTTAAAACAATATGGCCTCAAAGCCCCGGATTATCTTGTGCTGACCCACTGGCATTGGGACCATGTCTTTGGGGCGAACACCATCAACGCCACTCTGATCGCGCAGGATGAAACGACCCGCAAGCTTCAGGAAATGGGCCGTCTCAGCTGGAAGGATAAAGCCCTCGACCAGCGGGTTGAGGAAGGGGCAGAAATTGAGTTTTGCAGCGAACATATGAAAATAGAGCTCTCAGACCGGCAGCGCGCGCAAATCAAAATCAAAATTCCCGAAGTATCTTTTGAAAAACACCTGACGCTTGACCTCGGCAATCTTACCGCGCAAATCATCCATGTCGGCGGAGATCACAGCGCCGATTCAAGTGTTGTATTCATCCCGGAAGATAAGGTGGTCTTCATGGGAGACTGCATTTATGACTCGATTTATAAAACACCCCGCCGTTACACACCGCGTAAAATCTTCCCTCTACTGGAAAAATTGCTGTCCCTCAACGCTGCTTTTTATTTCGATGGGCACAGCGGCCAGCCCATGTCTTTCCCGGATCTGGAAACCTTCACCAATTATCTGAGGACAATCAGCCGCCTGGTTTCGGAAAACGCTGAAGACCTCGCTTCTTTACAAACCAAACTGTCAAAGGCCCTTGCCAGGGAATTAAACGAAGAGGACCAGGAATATATCGAAAATTTCCTTAATGGGCGATAATAATTAGGCTTCCAGAGCAGAAAAACGAAAAAAGCGAACCCTTTCGGGTTCGCTTTCAATTTTCTATCTCAAGAGGCGACGATGGGAATCGAACCCATGATAAGAGTTTTGCAGACTCCTGCCTTACCACTTGGCGACGTCGCCATGTTGTCTCTATTATACTGTTAACGAGAAGAGCGGGCAACGAGACTCGAACTCGTGACCTTCTCCTTGGCAAGGAGGTGTTCTACCAACTGAACTATGCCCGCATCATGAAATATTCTATTTTTGTGACGCCCTAGAGTATAGCATTTAACCCAAAAACCGTCAACCCTCTTGGGTCAATTTTTAATTAAAAAACGAGTTCGAAATGAGTGTTGACGATATATACCGGGCGTGATAAAATAACCTTCGCAAGACGGGCGCGTAGCTCAATGGTAGAGCAGTGGCCTTTTAAGCCATTGGTTAAGGGTTCGAGCCCCTTCGCGCTCACAAAAAAATGCCTGTCAATCTACAGGCTTTTTTAATTTAATCATCTAACTTAGCAGGCAAAACATCTGGCTTCAAGACAGAATGGCAGGAAGAAGAATACCCCGACATATCAATAAAAGTCAGTAAAACCAGTTTCTGGACAAGGAGAAAATCTTCAGAAGTAATTATCTTTGAACGCGTCCTGAGCTGTCGCCTTTCATGAGATTTTCGACATCAGACACTGAAACCCGATTGAAATCCCCGGGAATTGAATGTTTAAGGCAGCTTGCTGCCGCAGCGAACTCAAGTGCTTGCTGGAAAGAGCTGTAGGTATTCAAACCATATATCAATCCACTGGCAAACGAATCACCCCCACCAACCCTATCGACAATATCATGGATCCTATACTTCTTGCTGACCATGAACTGATTTCGATCATTCAGACAGGCAGACCACCCATTCATATCTGCGCTGATACTTTCCCGGAGTGTTATGGCGATCATTTCAAGGTTTTCAAATCGGTTCAAGACAGTGTTTCCCAGATTCCGATATTTTTCGAGATCCAGACTGCCTGATTTCACATCAACACCGGCTTTTATCCCTAACGATTTCTGGATATCTTCCTCGTTCGCAATTGCCACATTAACGTATTCCATGAGCTCAGGCATAATCTCATCTGGCTGCCTGCCATATTTCCACAATCTCTTGCGGTAATTTAAGTCGCAGGATACTTTTACTCCTGCGGCTTTTGCCGCTTTTACGCTCTCCAAAGCCAATTCCATTGCGTTTTCAGAGATTGCTGGCGTGATACCTGTAATGTGGAACCAATCAATTCCCTCAAAAACTGTTTTCCAGTCAATGGCGTTACGCTTTGCCATGGAGATTGCTGAATACTCCCGATCATAGATGACCTTACTGGGTAATTGGTTAGCGCCGGCTTCAAGAAAATAAATACCCATCCGGCCCGGCCCCCTCTGAATGTAAGAAGTATCTACACCAAACCGTCGTAATTCACCAATACAAGCATCTCCAATTTTATTGTCAGGTAAAACGGTAATAAAGGCTGCATCCACGCCATAATTTGCCAGGCTTACAGCCACATTGGCTTCGCCACCGCCAAAAGTTGCCTCAAAAAATGGCGATTGAAACAATCGCTCAGTTCCTGGTGTTTTCAGGCGAATCATAATCTCACCAAATGTCAACAGCTTCATCTTTCTCACTCTCCTTACTTTTGCAATAAGTGGATTGCGAAACCACCAACCTCATCTCTCAAAAACAAAGCTTCGAGCTTGCCGTTCTTATACCTGGCTGTTTCCGGATCAATCTCAAAACCTTTCTTAGTCAAATAATGAACCGCGCGTTTTACATTATTTGTCCGAATCCCAGCAATATAGCTGTATGTATCCAAATAATGTCTCCTGGTGCTTTCAAAGCCTTCGCCAGCAAAATTTGAGCTGCTCCCAAATTTAACCGGAAAACCAAATCTTTCATTGATTGCATCTGCTACTTTCAATGATTCTTCCTCGCCGCCCGGATTGACGCCAGGATGCGCGAATTCAAATCCCAGCACAGCCTGCAGCGCTTTTTGAGTTAATTCTGTTATCTTTCCAAAGGATTGGTTTGAAATATCTTGTTTGGCGCAAACCCAACTCCCTCCAATAGCAAACACATTGGATAAAGCCATGTATTCCCCAACATTTTGTTCATCCACGCCACCAGTTGGTATAAAGGACACGTTTGCAAAAGGTCCTGCAAGCGATTTAAGCGCTTTGGGACCCCCATATACATTTGCGGGAAAAAATTTGAGGATATCCAGGCCATAAGTCATCGCGTTTTGTATTTCTGTAGGAGTAACAGTACCTGGAATGACAAGAATATTATTATCCAGGCAGTACTGAACAATATCCCTATCAAAACCTGGCGAAACAATGCCTTTTGCCCCTGCCGCAATGCACTGAATACAATTTTCTAATGACAAAACTGTTCCTGCGATAACAAGTATATCGGGACAAGCCTTTGAGATATTTTCTACGGCTTGCAATCCCGCATTGGTGCGCATTGTGATCTCAATCACATCAATACCACCAGATTTAAGTGCCATCGCTGTAGGGACAGCGTCCTTCGCGTCCTCAATGACGGCTACAGGGATAATTCCGCAATTGAAAATTCTTTCTCTCATCGTATCCATGCCTGGTCCCTTTTCCTTTATTTACTCTCATTTTACCCTGCACCATGCTTAAACAAAGTGAAAGCCGCACTTTTAGGTGCGGCAAGTGAAAGTCCTTATAGGGATGGGTTGTGCCACCCGCTATGCGGGTGGTCATGACTTGGACTTTTCTTGCCTCTCAGGGTTCAGTGGTAAAGGTAATATCCACATCCACATTTTGCTTGACACCACACGCATTGCGGATCACAGATTTGACCTGCATGCGGTATTCTGATCCCCGCTGCCACTGCGGGTCGCTGGTATCGATGGTCAGATAAGCTGTATTTGTTGCGTCATCGTAGAGCATGCCTAAGATGGGCACTGCCCCCCCATAGGTCAGGTTTTCGATTTCCCTACGGAAGTTGTTCAAATCCAGCACGCTGCCCGCTCCCGATGTCAACATGGGTGTCTTGAAGAACACCGCTAAATCTCCTACATTGATGGGATGGCCCGTCGCCCCATCAGCCGGATTGCTGCCGATCACAAACCCGTTCACCGGATCCGGATCGGAACACGTCGCTGGATCAGCCCGATCCAAGAAGATATTGTTTGACGAACCAACACCATTCATTACAATGACGGAGATCCGGTTATCATTGGGAGGGAAAGAATCGGCAGTGGATATGTATTGAGCCAGATCTCTCTCCACCAGGATATAGTCCCCAGCAGGCACGCTGGTGAAAGTGAATATCCCATCGAATCCGGTCTGTGTGCTGCGACAGTCTCCTCCCAGAGTGCAAGCACCATCATAAAGCTCAACAATCACATTGTTAATACCGGCGTCAGCGTCGCTGAAATCCCCATCCCCATCCACATCATCTCGTACCTGTCCGGAAATATCGGAAAAGAGATTTAATGGAAGCACTGTAGTGGTCAGCGTGTCTCTGTCCGTATAGGTTGTGCCATTAAAATCTCCGCTTGCTGTCGCAGCATTAACAACCTGGCCTGCCTGGGTTTCAACAGGCGTCACCATGTGGATTGAATTTGCCAGACAAATCATATTCATTAACGGGGCCAGTTTGGTAGATGGGCAGATCACCGGGATCGCAAAAGTGTTGTCTGTCACCCCAATATTTGTCAGCGTTACATCACCCACATTTGCCACATCAAATTGATACCATAGACCATCACCCTGCGTGATTCCACTGCTAGAATCATTATCATCGTAAGATCGCAGGCTTTTGTTGATTTGAATGTCAGGATTTTGTTGAATTGGAAGACTGAGTTTATCCATATCTTTATAGTGAACGCCATCATAATCCCCGGAAGCAAAAGCCTTATTCATCACTTCCCCTACGTTGGCTTCCTGCGCTGTAACCCTATGAAAGTTATGTGCAGTGCAGACCATTGATTTCCCCACTGGTAATTTTGATTCCGGGCAGATTACAGAGAAAGCAAATGAAATTTCCTCGACATACACCCGGCTAAGCAACGTATCCCCGATATTACTGACTTTAAACTCGTACCACAGATAATCACCGAAGGTGATTGAGTTCGATGAATCATTGTCTTCATAAGAAGCTAACTTCTTTATGATTTTAATGCCTGGTTGAGGCTGGTTGGGAATTGGTGTAGATGTGGGGAGAAAAACAGGTACCAAAGCAGTTGGCAAATCGATTGGAATAACAATTGCCGCTACCGTTGGAATAGGAGGGGGTGAAGGTTCTAAAGAACCCGTGGCTTCGGGAAATGGGGTTGATGTAACAGGCATTTCTGTTAAAGATAGGCTTGTAGCAAGCAATTGATTCTTAAGAGATAATGTCATGCTCGGAACCGGGGTTAGCAGCTTCGCGTTCAAATCAGCCATGCGCTGCATGATTTCAGCTGTTGCATACGGATTATTATCCAATATTACGTCCCGGATGATATCCTTGCTGATATGAGGAATTAAACGATTGTCCTCAATATCGTAAAAGGCTTGCGTAGGTGCATGAATCGGGGATGAGATTGACCCTTCCTTATTTATAGGTGAGATTCCCCAAATAAGAATGCAGCAAAAAAGAAAGAAGAATACAACCATTAAAACTATAATAGCCAGAGATGATCGCCGTTCTTCTTGAGGTTGATGCCACGGTTTATTAGACATTTACTTCATCTTCTCGCCATTCTTCACTATTGCCGTTAAGAAACCTTATAAAAAGATCAACCAAGTCAGGATCGAAGTTGATGCCTTTTTCAGACATAATCGTTCTTTGCGCAAGAAGTTGTGACATTCCCTTGCGATAGGGCCTGGTCGATGTCATCGCATCCCAGGCATCAACAATGCTAAACAAGCGCGCCGCCAGGGGTATTTCTTCTCCCTTGAGGCCTCGAGGATAGCCGGAACCATCCCACTTTTCATGATGGCAATAAGGGATATCTAATGCCGGGATCAGATATTCAATGTTCTTAAGCATATTGTAGGCGTTTACAGGATGCTGGCGCATAATTTCCCACTCTTCTCCGGTTAATTTTTCGGGCTTTAGCAAGATCGCATCCGGGACTCCCATCTTCCCAATATCATGCAGAATTGCGCCGCGCCGGATATGGACTATCTCGCTTTCCGGAATCCCATAACTACGTGCAAATTCTATTGTCAGGTTTGTTACTCGATGGGTATGACCTACGGTTTCACTGTCTTTTAATTCAAGCGCCTGGGACCACCCCTTAAGCGTGCTATCGTATGCATTCACCAAATCCCGCTGTGATTTTTCCAGACTTGATACCATACTGTTGAAGTTCTGGGCAAGCAGTGCAACCTCATCATTGGTTGTGGGATCAACCCGAACCTTTAAATTTCCTTGCGCAACTTTTTTGGATGCGTTCACCAATGCAAGAATAGGTGTGGTAATGATCCGCGCCAGATTTGTACCTACCAAAATAATAAATAATATAAAGAGAGAAAGCAAGACAATAATCACCATGCGGGTTGCCCAGGAGGTGGTAATTAAAACATTTTGAGCCAATGCAACGCCAATAACGCCGATATCGGTTTGACCGCGTATTTCCCATGGCCCCAAAAGTTCACTATAATTCAGACCTTGAAAATCTTGTTCTCGCCTGGGCGGATCACGGCGATAACTTTGCTCATCCTGAGTTGATAACGTTTGTTGAGCCAGTATCTCCGAAATTTTCTGTGGCTCTATAAACGTACTGGATAAAATCTCACCCGAATGGGTATATAACGTTATCTGTCCAAGTGTTTTTGAGCGTATTTCTTGCGTAAGCGTATCCAAGTTTTTTCCTACCAGGATCACACCTACCTGGGTACGTTCCATATCAAAGACCGGGCCCGTCACATAGAAATAGTTGCCCCATTCGGTCTCAACATAACCCGAAAACTTGTTACCCTGTTCATCCACCTGACCATTGAGAACACGGTTAACAAAAGGCCA